>JGI26380J51729_10000372_pt1 | contig 23708 bp, 20 predicted proteins | sample SaaInlV_165m_DNA_FD_51729 | JGI IMG/M metagenome (IMG submission 51729) | reverse complement strand
GGCGAGTTGATTGAAGCATTTTCGAGTCTTCCAGGAATCGGACAAAAGAGCGCTGAACGACTCGCCTATCATGTATTGAAAATACCCAGAACTGAAGCGATGCGCATCTCCGATGCCATTCGAAGAGTCAAAGATGACCTTCGACGATGCGCCGAATGTCAGGATATCTGCGAGGAAGAAATCTGCTCCATCTGCTCTGATGATTCAAGGGACCAGAGTTCCATCTGTGTGGTAGAGCAGCCCAAAGATTTGCGTGCACTTGAAGAGAGTGGCTCTTACCTGGGTCTCTACCACGTGCTCGGGGCCTCATTTTCTCCGCTAGAAGAGCGTGGCCCCGAACAGATCGCGTTGAAAAAGTTGATCGAACGAAGTGAGGTCGATGAGGTGGTGGAAGTGATTCTCGCCACCAATCCTGATTTTGAGGGGGATGGGACCGCACTTCTGGTCACCGAAGCACTATCGAATGCGGGAGTCACCATTACTCGTCTGGCACGTGGCTTACCCGCGGGAGGTCAAATCGAATACATGAATCGAAGTATTCTGCGGGATGCTGTTCAGGGTAGGAGTGCCTTCGAGAATGTGACTGGGGGAGAGTGATGAAACAGTACCAGGCGGTTTTCTCCTGCTGTGCAGTGATGTTCAGTTCGCTTCTGGTCGGCGGAACTGCGCATGGACAAGGTATCGAATCCANGGACTCGCAGATCCAAATTGAGCACCTCGAATCCTCGGGTGGTCTTCCCCACAGAAGCGATAGCGTAACTTCTGACTGGGAGCCTTTATTGATCAAGGTGACCAACAAATCTTTGACTGAAGATGCGGTCTATAAAATCGACTGCATTCCCTCAACTTCCAGAATACAGAGAATCCCTCTCAATTTCTCGGTACTCCTGGAAGTGCCGGCAAACTCCACAAGGTCAACGCTGGTCGGAATTCCGAATGGAAATGACGCGGATCACTATGGCGGATATTTTTTGTATTGCAAAGTGACTCGGAATGGCGTGCCAGTGCCTTTCAACTCGAGCAACCCGGGGCAGTTCGAGGATCAGTACTCTATTTCCATCGACGCTTCGAGGGCCACAAACGGCGCCTTTCGTTTCCTCGAGGTCAATGACCAATCTCAATCTCAATTCGACTGGAGATTCCTGGCCCATGCGAAGCAGACAGTCAACCGGGCTTGGCTCCCNCCGGACCAGTTACCNCAGGCGAGGGAAGCGCTGATCGGGCTCGACGCTGTACTNCTCTCCGGTGTGGACCCGGAAGATGTCTCCGCCGGACAACGAAGCGCCATCCGAGCCGCCGTCCGATCGGGGCTCACGGTGGTCTTGAAGCCCGATGACAAGGGCCGTGGCCTGCGCTGGATCTCGGGCCTGAAGGTCGAGCCGCATTTAATCTCCGATGCCGCTTCGGGCGCGGAGAGGATCGAATTTCCGGTGGAGGGGATCGGACAACGAATCGGCACTCATTGTGTACAGGTAGATGACGGAGTGGGGCGCTGGATCGCTCTCGAGCGGCCCACCGATTGGTACGACGGTGAGAAACTCACTGTTTCGGTGTCTCCCCTGCATTCGAGGACCGCTCTGGATATACTGAAGTTCTCTCCATTTCGGTCGTTGTTGAAGCAGGTCGATGCGAGTCAGCATCCTCCTCATCCGATGAAACTGATGTTGATACTTGGATTCTTCTACGTGGGAGTGCTGTGGCCCTTGATCGGCATGTATTTGAAGAAGCGCAACAAGTTACCTCACATGCTCTGGCTTCAACCGATGGTCGTAACCTCTTGCATCTTACTTCTCTTCTTGGTGTCGATCTTGAGGCTCGGGATCGTGCCCCGTCACCTCGATCATGTGCTGATCATCCGATCTCCCGATGGTTCTCATGCGCTGGCGGCGGTGGTCGAAACAGACTATACGCCGACCGGAGGAATCTCGGTGGAGGAACCGGTCAAGACCTTGGCTCCCCAACCCATCCCCTTCGGCGCTGACTTGTCTCCCTGTCACTATCAGCAACATTTGGATGGGAGCATTACTACCACCTTTGGCCGTCGTGTCCGGTCCACCAGTCACATGGTTCGTTGGGAGACGATTCCGGTGAATCCGCTGCCTCTCACGATTCCTGCCTACGACCGGGAGAATCTCGATCCTGGCAAGATCAGATTCTCATGGGATGCCCTCTGGAATCAACTCAACGAGACAGAAGCGCAGGGGAAATGGGTCTCGAAGGATGATCTGGCTCATCTCCTTGGGAATCAGTTGGACCAATTTGACCGCTCCAGGAACCTGGGTGTGTACACCGAGAGTGTGATGTGCACAACGGCATCTGCATATCTCGAGGAGAAGACTCGAGAACAACTCGGGATCGGCCCAGAAGCTCGTGTCATCGTGTGGAATGGTACCATCACAGATAACTCCAATGGGTCCGGTAGGCAGTGATGAGCAATTCCCGGAAATCTATCATCGAAGTCCGAGATCTCAAGATGACCTACGGTCGTAAAGATGCCGTCGCGGGCATCAGTTTCGATGTCGATCGCGGTGTGATCCATGGATTCATCGGTCCCAACGGGGCCGGAAAAACAACCACCATACGAATACTGGCGACCTTGCAGGTCCCCTCCGCCGGGGGAGCATGGATTGATGGCGTCAATGTTGTGACCGAACCGAAAGAAGTCCGGCGTCGACTGGGATACATGCCGGATTATTTCGGAGTGTATGAAGGTCTTTCGGTGACTGAGTACCTCGAGTTCTTCGCGCTAGCACACCGCTTGGCTCCTGCACGGAGGAGATCAGCGATCTCGGATGTGGTGGAGTTGACTGACCTGGGATCACTTCTCGAGGTCGAAGTGCACACACTTTCCAAGGGAATGAGACAACGTCTTTGCCTGGCACAAACGCTCTTGCACGAGCCGGATCTGTTGATTCTGGACGAGCCAGCCAACGGGTTGGATCCTCGAGCCAGGATTGAGTTCAGGGGACTCTTGACCGAACTCCGAAGACTGGGAAAGACCATCTTCCTCTCCAGCCATATCCTCTCGGAACTCTCACCCATCTGTGATTCAGTCAGCATCATCGAGATGGGCGCCTTGGTCGCACACGGGCCGCTGGAACAGATACAACAACGGATTCGCGGATCCGATGTGACCTTCGAGATCCGGTTGGTCGAAGAGAGTGATGCCGTGGAAGTGGTACTTTCACAACTTCCTGGAGTTTCAAGAATCTATCAGGAAGGACGTAGTGTCCGTTTTGATTGGGAGGGCGAAGACTCCGAGATTCATCAGGTATGGGGAGCATTGTCGGCCAAGAAAATTGCATTCACCTCGGTCAAAAGGCATGAGGACGATCTGGAGAAGTTGTTCATGAACCTCACGACGGGGGAGGTCCAATGATTCTATCGATGCTCGAAAGACTTCCCAGTTATGCCATCATCCAGAAGGAATTGATCCTGCGGATCCGTCGAGTGCGTTCACTCCTCATTCAGTTGGCCTTCGCAGGCATCGTCGGTGCTTCGATGTGGATCTCGGTGGTTTTGGGATCTCAAGCGAGTTCACCTGAGGATCATGCATTGCGACTGGTCATGATATATTTCTCTGTCCAGATAATCGTCCTCGGTTTGATCGTGCCGACGCTGGGTGCCATCAGTATCAACAGTGAGAAGCAGGCAAAGACCTGGGAGTCTCTGATTATTACTGACTTGACTCCTGGTCAGGTGGTGTCGGGAAAGATGATGGGGATCGTCGGAGTACTGTTTTATCTGCTCCTGCTACCGGCCCCAATTCTCTCGATGACGATGCTATTCGGAGGAGTCTCCCTGGGATCGATTGCTTTCGAGTACCTGATGCATTTCCTGGGGTCGGTCCTCATCGTTAGCCTTGGAATTTTCTCCTCTGCTTGGAGCAAGGGCACGGTCCGTTCGATCGTTCAGAGCACCTTGGTTACGATTCCGCTGATTTTCATAATACTTGGATTCCTGTTTAACGAAGTATACGGTCGAGAGATGTTGTTGCTCGATTACATGGAGAAGTACCCTCCTCCCTGGCAAGTATGGATCTGGTCCATCGCGTTGTACTTGGGTCTCGGGTTGGGAAGTTTGATGGGTGCGTCCTATCTGCTATCGGGTGCCGAATCATCCAGGGATATTCCTGTTCGGTTGCTTACATTTGTACTGGCAATTCTCTTCTTTGGGATCCTGGTGGTGACGGTTGGCCCTGTTTTGAATGGAATTCCGGGCCGAGCAGGGGACATCTACTTGACGATCATGCTGCTGTTCTATCCGCTGGCATTGACTCGAATCGCTGGCTCGAGTGCCAAGGTACCGTTACGCATCGTCCAGATGCGTGCTCATCGTCAATGGGGGACCAGAGTCGGAGCGATTTTTCTTCCGGGTGGAATCCGCAACCTGTTGTACTCCTGCCTGCTACTGTCTTTTTCAGTGGCAGCGATGATGTTGCTCTTGCTGTACGCTCCAGCCACTCCCAGTGTCGGCCAGGCCACCAACACCATGGTAAATGCACTGAGTGACACTGAGATGTTTTGGATGTGGCAGGGGATGTTGTTTCTCTGGGGAGTCGGGGTACTGACTCTTTCCTGGTTTTTTGCTCAGTGTGGATTCTCCGGGGTGGTCGCGAGTGTGCTTGCGATCGGGATTCAGGTCGCCTTGGCCTTGGTTTCACTTACAGCAAGAGAATTGAACTGGTCCAATGCTCATTCATTCCTGGAGAATCTCTCACCTCCTATGCGTCTGCTCAATTTCAGGAATGATCGGATGCCTGAGATCGACATGGGATTGTGGTACCAGACTAACCTCTCGCTGGGTTGCTCCATCTTGTTGCTGATAAGCTTCGGCGTGTGGATGGCCAGGTTAAGAAAAAATCCGGTATGGGAAATCAAGCGTCCTGGTCTGGATCGTCTCTATTTCGATATCCCAGCAAAGGTGGAATGATGTCTTTCAGTTCAATGCGGTGGATCCTGCTCACTTTCCTTGTCCTGTTCTTGTGCACGGTTTGCGAGGCCGATGTGGTCCTGCTGAAGACGGGGAAAAAGCTCGAAGGAAAGATTCTCGAAGAAACAGCCAAGGAAGTGAAGATCGAGGTGGTGTTTGGAAAATCAAAAGCCGTGATGAAGATCTCGAGGAAAGATATCGAGAAGATCGAGATGGGAGAACTCAAGTCAGAGGAGTTCAATCGTCGGCTCAAACTACTTGATCCTGCCGATCTGAAGGGACACAAGGAACTGCAGGATTGGTGCCAATCCCACAAGTTATTCGAACTCGAAAAGTTGGTCGTGGCACGACTATCCCGTGTCGAGATCGAAGCACGGAAAAAGCAACATCCCAACAAGTGGTGCCGCCCTTGTGATTCCGTTGGCATGGCTCCGTGCGTCGATTGCGAAGGTGCTGGAGTTATCTTGACTCCCTGTTCTAAATGCGCAGGTACTGGCGAAGGGAAGAATTGTGCCATCTGCGTTGGAGTCGAAGATGGCCTTCTCGATTGCCGACGGTGCGGTGGAGCAGGTAGTTATGAGAGGTTTGACCCGGTCAAGGGTAAGAAGGTAAAGACTCGATGCCGAGACTGTAGTGGTAAGGGCAAGATCGTGTGTCCGGTGTGCAAGGGAAAGAAGCGGGAGTCCTGTAAGGACTGCAAGGGGAAGAAAGAGTATTCTCAGCAGTGTGAAGACTGTTCCGGAAAGAAACGACTATCCTGTGCGAAGTGTTCGGGTACCGGTATCACCGGTGAGAATGGTGACCTGAAACCCGTGGAAGATAAGAAAAAACAGGAGCCCAAGAAAAAGCCGGTGGTGGAATCGGATCCTTTCGGCCAAATTGTGATTCACTCATCTTGCTTGATCACCAGCATCAAGGCCCCCGCCGCCACCGCATCGCCTTCCTTGACGTGAATTCCGAGGACAGTACCGGCCACCTCCGACTGGATCTCATTTTCCATCTTCATCGCTTCAAGAAGTATCAACGAAGTTCCAACCTCTACCTTCGTACCCACAGCCACAATGATCTTGCGGATGATGCCTGGCATGAGACTGGTGATCTCTTGTTGCCCCGATGCGCCAGGACTGGCTCCCACCTCTCTGGTGATCAGATCGATGGGGTCAAGAACATCCAGTTCTAGCGGGGTATGGTCGAGCAGGATTCGAATCGGATTTCCGACCCGGTTGCCAGGGAGTAGCGAGACCGTCTTACTTTCTCCACCGATGATCAACCGGAGAACCGATCCTTCTTCCAGTGTCTCGACTCGGACATCGATTCGATGACCTCCAGGCATCTGGAAGCGCCAATCTCGTCCGAGAGGGTCGCAGTCTGCAATCACTTCAATCTTCTGGTCTTCCCATTCCACTTGATACTTCAAGACAGGTTCCCCCGGACTCCAGCGATCCTTGCCGCCATGCCCCATTTCCCACCGCCAGGAATTCCGGGTGTTGAATGGGAGCGAGCGGAGCTCAGGGTGTGTCTCGCCACTATGGCAGCAATCAACTGCATGTCGTCCGGTGCTGAACTGCGCTTGTCTCGGTCAGCCATCCAGCGTTCGAGAGTGCTGGTTTCAAAATTCCCATCGAGAAACCAACCTTGATTACAAAGTTCTATCCCCAGTGGGATGGTCGTGTGGATGCCACCGATTCTGAGACGGGAGAGAAGTGCCATCAGGCGGTCGACTGCAGCTTTGCGATTTTCACCCCAGACGATGGCCTTGGCCAGCATCGGATCGTAGTAGGGCGTCACTTCCAGCCCTTCTCGAAGAGCGCCATCAATTCTTGAAAAGGGCGCATGTGGGATTCGCAGTGCGCGGATCTGACCGGTGGATGGAAGGAAATTCCGATAGGGGTCTTCTGCACAGATTCGAAATTCGATGGACCATCCTCTGCGTGGCAGATCGGGATCGTGCTCCAGTTCCATTCCCTGGGCGACATCGAGTTGCATGCCCACCAGATCGATTCCAGTGACCATTTCTGTGACTGGATGTTCCACCTGTAGTCGGGTGTTCATTTCGAGGAAGAAAAATTCACGGGAGGCTTCGTCGTAGAGGAACTCCATCGTTCCTGCACCTCGGTACTGGATGGAAGCGGCTCCTGAGACCGCTGCGTTGCGAAGTCTTGATCTGACTTCATCATCGATGACTGGCGATGGGCTTTCTTCGAGAACTTTCTGATGGTTGCGCTGCAAGGAGCATTCTCTCTCGCCGAGGAACCAGACCGATCCTCTTCCGTCGCCGACCACCTGAACTTCGATGTGACGGGCAGGGCTGACAAATTTCTCCAGATAGACTCGCCCATCTCCGAATGCGGAAAGTGCTTCCGATCGCGTCCTTTCCCAGGCGAGGAGTAACTCGGAAGCGGTGTCGACCCTTCGGATTCCCTTTCCGCCTCCACCGCCGGCAGCCTTGATCAGGAGTGGAAATCCGATTCTTTGACTCTCGAGTTGTAATTCTGCCGGGTCATCGATGGCTCCCTCGGTTCCGGGAATCACCGGAACCGAGGCGGCCTCCATCAATTTTCGGGCGCGTACCTTGTCACCCATCGACGAGATCTGTGTTGGGGTTGGGCCAATGAAGATCAACCCTGCATCTTCCACCGCCTGGGCAAAGGAGGCACTTTCCGACAGGAATCCGTAGCCTGGATGGATGGCGTCTGCTCCTGTTTCTCGAGCAGCATCGAGGATGCGATCCACCTTCAAGTAAGACTCGGTGGGGGAAGGTGGACCGATCAGGACCGACTCATCGGCTGCGAAACGATGTGGAGCGGAAGCGTCTGCCTCTGAATGGACTGCGACCGTTTCGATCCCACGTTCCCGACATCCCTGAAAGATGCGGATGGCGATTTCACCTCGGTTCGCGACCAGGACCTTTTTTATGGAGTGTTGGGAACTCATTGAGGTCCATTCCCATGTTTCTTCGGGGGGTTCTGATCACGTTTGCCTGCCAGCAGGCGGAGCCCTTCGATCAATCGCCTTCTGGTTTCGGGCTCCTCGATCACTGCATCGATGTATCCGCGCTCTGCAGCAGTGAAGGGGTTCGCAAATAGCGCTTCATATTCCTCGGTTCGAGCCGTAGCGATCTCTTCCGGGTTTTCAGCACTGGCCAGTTCCTTGCGAAACAAGATCTCAACTGCGCCGGGAGCACCCATCACTGCGATCTCTGCAGAAGGCCAGGCGAGATTCAAATCTCCGCGAATGTGTTTCGAAGACATCACGTCATAGGCACCGCCATATGCTTTCCGGGTGATGACTGTCAACTTGGGGACGGTCGCCTCGCAATAGGCGTACAGCAACTTGGCACCGTTGGATATGATTCCGTTCCACTCTTGATCAGTGCCGGGCAAGAAACCAGGCACATCGACAAATGTGATGATGGGAATGTTGAAGCAGTCGAGGAAGCGAACGAATCGCGCCGCCTTGACACTGGCATGGATATCGAGACATCCAGCCAAAACTGACGGCTGATTGGCAACGATCCCGACCGATTTCCCATCCATTCTGGCGAACGCCGTGATGATGTTTCGTGCAAACTCCGGTTGAACTTCCAGCATTGAATCCTGGTCGACAACCCTGCGCAGAACTTCATGCATGTCGTAGGGCTTTTCTCGATGATCTGGAATGATGGTGGTCAACTCAGGATCGGCACGATCGATGGGGTCGGCACACTCCCGTTCAGGAGGGCTCTCGAGATTGTTGGATGGCAAGTACGAAAGAATGTTACGAATTTCTTCGAGGCAGTGTCGATCATCGCGGCAACGGAAGTGAGAAACTCCACTCTTCGTGGCGTGAGTGGAAGCACCTCCCAGTTGCTCTTGAGTGACCTCCTCATGTGTCACCGTCTTGACCACATTGGGCCCGGTGACAAACATGTAGCTGGAACCATCGACCATGAAGACGAAATCGGTCAAAGCGGGTGAATAAACGGCACCACCGGCACANGGNCCGAGGATACCGCTCAACTGGGGAATCACTCCGGAGGCGAGGGTGTTCCTGAGGAAGATATCGGCGTATCCGCCGAGGCTAGCGACTCCCTCCTGAATCCGCGCACCACCGGAGTCATTGAGTCCGATCATCGGTGCGCCCACCTTGAGTGCCATCTCCATCACCTTGCAGATCTTTGCTGCATTGGTTGCAGAGAGGCTTCCTCCTTCGACGGTAAAGTCCTGGCTGTAGAGGAAGATTCTACGACCATCGACTTCGCCCCAGCCTGTCACCACGCCATCCCCGGGCACCTTGCGATCCGCCATTCCGAAATCGCTACACCGATGTGTGACGAGCGCATCCATCTCCTGAAAGGTTCCTTCATCTAGAAGGACTTCGATCCGCTCACGTGCGGTCAACTTCCCTGCGCTGTGCTGGCGATCGATACGCGCTTCTCCACCACCTGCGCGGGCAGCTTCAATGCGGCGTCTTGTTTCGATTCGATTCTTTTCCTTCAAGTGCTTCGCTCCTCTTCGGGGTGCGAGGTCTGATCCCCGGTGGTGTACTCCACCAGTTCGATCAGGATGCCTCCGGTGGAGGTCGGGTGAATGAAGTTGATGAGGGTCGAGTGGCTTCCAGGACGTGGTTCAGAGTAGATCAGTTTTGATCCGGCCGATTCGAGTTTCTTCATGGTGGCGGATAGATCTTCGACCCGGTACGCGATGTGATGAAGACCTTCTCCACGCTTCTCGATGAAGCGAGAAACGGCGCCATCCGATGATGTCGGTTCCATCAACTCGGTGCGAGTCTCCCCGGTTTCGAGAAAGAGAACCTCTACCTGTTGCGATGGGATCGTCTCGCGATCTCCGACCTTTGCGCCTAGGGCGTCTCTCCAGAGAGGTAATGCCTGGTCGATCGATCGGACTGCGATTCCGATGTGGTCCAATCTCAACGATTCCATCAATCGTCTCCACTTCGACTGGAGGTGGGGCGCAGAGCGCTGGTCAGGTCGGAAACGATCTTGTCGAGAGTGGTCCCCGGGGGATAAATCCACTTGAACCCAACAGATTGAAGTTGATCGACGTCTTGCTGGGGGATGATTCCGCCCCCGAAGAGTATCACGTCGGTTGCACCTTCTTGTTCCAACAGTCTCGAGACCTCTTTGAAGTGAGTCTCGTGAGCACCGGAGAGGCTGGAGAGCCCGATCGCCTCGACATCTTCTTCGATGGCAGCCTTGACGATGTGAGCGGGTGTCGTTCGTAGTCCGGTGTAGATCACCTCCATGCCGGCATCTCTGAGGGCACGAAGAACCAGACGAATACCACGGTCGTGGCCATCGAGACCAGGCTTGGCGAGAAGAACCCGGATCGGTCCACTTCTATCCATGATCTTGAGTCTCCCCGAATACAGTCGCCAACTTGCGCGACACTTCACCCAGAGTGCATCCCGCTTCCATCGCATCGATGAGTACCGGGATCATGTTGTCGGAGCCGGTTGCAGTTTGCTCGACTTGCAAGAGCGCTGCATTTACTGCTGAATTATCACGTTGGAGCCGAAATTTTTCCAGCGATTGTCGGCGCCGCTGTTCGATATCGGGGTCGACTTTGAAGGGTGCCTCGGGGATTTCTCCCTCTTCTTCGACTCCGACCGGAGTGGCGGCTCCGGAATCTTGAGCGATCTGAGCCTCGTAGGAACTCTGCTCGATGGCGCGGCGGATGGAGCCGTTATCGATCGATTTGAGCATTCCTCCCCGCCCATCGATCTCGCAGATGATGGCCATCGCTGCGTCTTCGATCTGGTCGGTCAGATGTTCGATGAAGGGGGCACCTCCCAGGGGATCGATGGTGTCGGTGACGGCAGACTCCTTGGCCAGAACCTGTTGGGTTCTGAGTGCCAGGCGAGCCGCCTCTTGGCCAGGCAAGGAGAGTGCCTCGTCCCAGCTGTTGGTGTGCAGCGACTGGGTCCCTCCAAGAATTGCGGAGAGAGCCTGGATCGTCACGCGAACGATGTTGTTGGATGGTTCCTTCGCTTGTAGCGTCGATCCGCCAGTCTGGGTGTGGAATCGCAACTGACAGGCACGGTCATCCTCGATGTGGAATCTCTCCCGACAAATTTTTGCCCACATCCTGCGGGCCGCTCGGAACTTGGCGACCTCCTCGAACAGTTGATTGTGAGCATTGAAGAAGAAGGAGATCCTTCGTCCTACCGAAACCAGGTCTAAGCCCCGATCACGACAGGCTTCGAGGTATGCGATTCCATTGGCGAGAGTGAAGGCCACCTCCTGGATCGCCGTCGACCCCGCCTCTCGAATGTGATACCCGCTGATGCTGATGGGGTAGAAGGAGGGGGCTTCTTTGGTGCAGTGCTCGATGACATCGACGACCAGTCTCATCGATGGTTCGACCGGGAATCGTTGGGTTCCACGAGCGATATACTCCTTGAGGATATCGTTCTGCAGGGTTCCGCGAATTTGATCAGCGGCCACCCCTCTTCGTTTCGCCAGAGCCAGTAGTAGTGCCAGCAAGAGCGGGGCAGTCGAGTTGATGGTCATCGATATACTGATCGAATCGAGCGGGATGCCGTCGAGCAACTGGTCGAGGTCGTCGATCGTGTTGATCGGTACGCCGACTCTTCCCACCTCACCGAAAGCCTCTGGATCGTCAGAATCGAAGCCGATCTGGGTGGGGAGATCGAATGCTACCGAGAGGCCCGTTTGTCCCTGCTCCAGCAGGAAACGAAATCTTTGATTGGTCTCTTCCGGCGTGGAATATCCAGCGTACTGCCGCATCGTCCACAGTCGTCCACGATACATGCTGGGGTGGATGCCACGGGTGAAGGGGAATTCTCCGGGTCCTGGTGAATCTTCGTCATGGCAGTAGAGCGGATCGATCGGGATTCCACTGGAAGTCTGGAATCCTTCCATGCGCTCCGGATGTTCGGAGACGAACGGTTCCCAGCATTGCTGGGTCCAGCGTGAAGGTGGTTGATCCTCACCCTTCAATTTCTCGTCCTTCCACCAGTGGCTGGATATTCAGCCATCTTTTCGAACTCGCACATGAGAGATCCGTGCCGATCGTAGCTGGCACATCTCTCGTGGAGCAGGAGTGTCCTTCTCGACGATGAGAGTTCCGTCTGCGGTGATTTCGATCGCCTCACCCTCGCCAGTTTGATCGCCGGGGCCATCCCAGCGAATCCGACGACCCAGGGTATCGAGAACTGCGGCCACCTGCAGTCGGCTTCTCTCTCGACCTCCAGTCGATCGGTCCTCTTCTAGCAACCGATCGACATGTAAGAGGATACTTTCCAACACCTCTTCGGGGGAGGGACTGTGACCGAATTCTGACAGGATGGAGGTGGTTTCTTCGGGTATTCCTGGGTGCTGGTGGAGGGTCTCTGCCTCGATTTGTAGGTTGAGGCCGATTCCGAAGAGGATCTCCTGCTGATCGGCGGGGCCGCACAGTTCAGCGATGACCCCTCCCCATTTCCTGCCATGGATGATCAGGTCGTTGGGCCACTTCAGCGCCAGGCAACTCTGGNTTGGACCGAGCAGCCCTGACACCGCTTCGCGAGCGGCGAGCGCGACCAGCAGATTGTCGAAGGGGTCGGCACCCTGCGGTGCCGGGATCGTCAGGGTGCACCAGAGTCCTCCGACCGGACTGACCCATCGGGTTCCCCGTCGCCCTCGACCCTTGGTTTGTTGCACCGCTCGGATCGCTCGTCGAACCCCCGCTTTCTCAGCGCAAAGGCGGCGTCCCTCTTGCTGGGTGCTGGTGGTCTGCGGGAGAAGTAGCATCTCCCAGGGTCTCGTTGAGTGCACGATTCCTCCTGCTTCAGAGGATACCGTGCGTTTCCCGGCAGTGGACCCCGTGATAGCCTGATTCCATGTCCACCGAACCGAAACTACTGAAACCGCGAGACCTGATGGAGTGCACCGGAATCACCCGGCAAATGCTTCAGAATCTGGTCACCATGCGCCTCATTGAACCGGCTCAGGTGACCGAGACGGGGCGCTACCTCTACGACCAACAGACGGTCACTGCAGTCAAGGCTTACCTGCACTGGAGGGATCTTGGCTATCCTCAGGCAGAGATTCGCCGGATGTTCCAGCACCGATTCAAGCGCTCGACTGGCGATTCCACGTCATCCGAGGAGACGGATCGATGAAGGATCGAGGTGTCTGCACCATTCGAGTCCGCTACGAGGAAACGGACCAGGGAGGAATTGCCCATCATTCCCGTCATGTCGTATGGTTCGAGAGTGCCAGGACCGAGTGGTTACGCCAGTTGGGGCTGCCTTATCAGCAGTTGGAACAGCAGGGGATCCGCTTCCTGGTCACCGAGGTATCGGTGGCCTACCAACATCCGGCACTCTACGACGATCTGTTGACGGTCGAGACCAGGGCTCTCGAGGTGAAGGGAGCCCGACTATTCCTCGGCTATGACATCACTTCTCCTCGAGGAGATCGAGTTTGTCAGGGAAGAACCACCCTCGCTTGCATCGATGTGGAATCGGGAAGACCACGCCGTCTTCCGCCGTTTTTTCAGCAGGGTGTAATTGATCCAGATGTAATTGATCCAACTGGGTTATCTACCGCGGGGAAGGAATAACATGGAATTTCGCCTGTTGATTCACGATGGCACCCCGAGGCAGATGCGTCTGGATGAAGGCACCATCACCCTGGGGCGATCTCGCAGTTGCGGTGTGCAACTGGAAGATCCAATCCTGAGCCGTCAGCACTGTGCTCTGACCATCGATGCCGGCCGCCTGGTGGTGGCGGACCTCGGCAGTTCCAACGGAACTTATGTCGGAGGTGAGCGAGTGGATGTTCGAGATGTGGCAGTGGGTGAGGTGATCGAACTGGGCTCGGTGTGCATGATCGCTCTCGAGGCCACCGGAGATCTTCCCGCGATGGATTGCGATGGCTTGCGCAATCAGGATCGCATTTCGGAACTGGTGGCGATGGCTACCGATGAATCCCAGGATTTACCTCGTGCTGGTGAAGAATTGCATCGCAGCGCCCAGCGATCTTCCAACTTACTGGCAGAGATCGCAGCGGACCACCTCGTCGATGAACTGGTCACGCTGTTGATACGAAGTCATCCGAGCCGAAGGAATGCCTTTGCCCGTGCACTCGATCGTATGATCGGAGAAAAACTGTTGGAGAGTTGTGCCGATCGTGAGCAGTTGAAAGAGGCTGCCAGGAAAATTGTCAAGGATGAGATCACTGCGGCAGACCTGGAAAATCCGGAGGCGAACTGATGGCCCTTCTCGCCAGTTATTTGCTTCTATTCAACACTGCAATCATCGGTACTCCTGATCAGTTCGAGGAGGCGCGGGTCGCCTTGATGGCTGGGTTACAAAAAAGAAACGAATCGGCAATCTGCGACGCCATCGAGACCCTCGGAGCACAGGATCAGCAAGAAAGCGCCGAACTGATGCTCCGCTACGGGCTTCCGCATGAGAGTTTGTTGGTTCACCAGGAATCACTCCGTCTACTCCGCGCCTTCGAATCGGTGGGTGCGAGGGAAGCAGTGCGGACTGTCGTCAGGGGATCAAAAGATGTTTCGCGCAGAATCGATGCTCTGAGAGTGGCGCGAGCGTGGCCCCAGAGCCTGGCACGCCCCGAGCTTCTCCACTGCCTGGAGGATCGTTCCTGGCTGGTGGTGGCCCAGGCGGTGCGGGGATTACGCGATCATCGAGCCAAGCAAGTGGTCGATGCACTGATCGAGCGTATGCCCGATGCAAAGGGGCGGATGCTGGAGGATTTTAGTGACGCCTTGAACGAGTTGACATCTCAGTCGCATGGTCATAGTGCTGCCGCTTGGAGAATCTGGTGGCGCGATAGCAAGTCAACCTGGGAGCCTCCCGCCAGCTCACCATCCTCGGATGAAGATGTAGAAAAGAGTCTTGGAACTGCCGTGCGTCAAGGGCTGTACGGCGAGATCGTCAGCGAGCGTGTGGTGTTTCTACTCGATATTTCTGGAAGTATGCTGGCCGAAACATCGGTGGGTGGATCACGGATCGAAGTCGCCAGAACGGAATTGTGTCGTGCTCTCGAATCGGGATTGAGCCCCAAAAGTCGGTTCTCGGTAGTGGCCTTCAGTGAAGGGGTGCAGAGGTTCTCCACCAAACTGGTCAAGGCACAGGGAGCAAGTCTCAAGAAGTCGATCCGGTTTGTCCAGAAGTTGACAGCGGGGGGGGAGACGAACTCCTACGGAGCACTCGAAGCGGCGTTTGCAGATCGTGAAGTCGATACCATCTATTTGCTCTCGGATGGCAGTCCGACGGTGGGAGAAGAGACTTCGACGACGCTGATCCTCGACGCGGTGAGTCGTTGGAATCGCTACCGTGGCACCAGGATCCATTGCTACGGGTTGTTTGCCGGAGAAGCCCCACGTCAGGACGAGGCGCAGGCGAGAGAGTTCTTACGGCGGTTGGCCCGCAGTAACCATGGCAGATACACCGAGATTCGCTGATATGAGACTCTTCTGAAGCGTGGTTGACGGGCCCCTCCTGAAGCGGTTTCATCGANATCTGTGCCTATTGCCCTACACACTGGAGAAGCCCCTTGGTCGAAAATCAGCCCCCGGAGCCAGACGTNGGAGATCTTATCGGTCCTGCCGATGATGGGAATGCTGGGCGGTCTCCGAGGCAGAGGGCCAAGGAGATGCAAGAACAGGCCTTCAGAGAAGTCTCCGGATTTTTGGGCCACTCTGACAGGGCGCTGCTACTGATCCACAACGGACACCCCGATGATGAATATGATCTCCATCGTCAGCTCCTTCACCTCACCGAGGAAGGTGCAAAATTTGAACATCAAGAGGTGAAACTCTTCACCGTCAAATCGCTCGAAGAAGCAATGGCTGATCATCCCACTCCGGATGAATCCAACTTCAAATTTGTCGTGGTCAGTTGTGGCGTTGTGTCCGTGACCGACGATAACTACCGGGCCTATCGGAACTATTGCGACCGATTGATCTGGATCGTGGATGCGATGCAGCCATCGCCACCGTCGGGCTTGCGCTTCGACCGTCCCATCGAGGGGAGTCACAATCAGCAGCTGTTCGACAAGATCTTTGAGGAGATCGAAGAAGATGACTTCAGTGATTCTGAGGACGAGAGAAATGCGGAACTTTCGGCGGATTCGATCATCGAATCTAACCCTTCATCTGCATCAGGCCTGGCCGATGTTTCAGAGGAAGAACTGAAGAGACTGGTCCTTCCTCATAGTGTCGAGTACGCACCTACGGATCTTCAGCCCGATGGGCTCGCTGCGATAAAGGTGTTGCTGGAGGCACGGATGAATGGGGAGTTGCTGGTCGATGCGCTGAGAAGGTGGGTGCTCGACGATCCGGCCTTTCTTGGCTGGGCGGAGTTGAATTCTAGCGATGATCAGGTGGATCTGACGGTCGGAGGACGCGATCGGGGGGCGGTGTTGAGAAGCCTCGGTGACCCACTCGATGAAGAGCAACCACTGCCCACCGGGGTGGGGCAGTTTGGCCCGCTGATCGGGCTGCCACATGACGGCTCCTGGCTTGGATTTCTCGCCAGAGACCCTGATGCTGGACGCCGAGAACTGTTCAAGGTGCTACAAATGCTGCCGCTTCTCGAGCGATTGATCCCTCCGCCGGAGGAGAGTGAATCCCCACAGGTGGAGGATCCCGAGAATCGCTTCAGCAGACTTCTCGCCACCCGTCTACGTGCGGTCGAGCGGGGTGGTCCAGCGCCGGGAGTGCTACTCCTCGAGCATGCTGTGGATTCGAATCGACTGGTCGATAAAGACTTGTTGCGTGGCACTGACTGGATCGAAACCAGTGAGTCTGGTCTCTGGGTACTGCTCGACCATCCGGCTCAGGGGGCTGCCGAGGCGTTGACCAGGCGACTCGAAGAAGCACTCCCTGGAGTTCGCGGCGGCGGAGTCATCGGGGTCTCAGCGGGTGAAGTGGCGCAGGATTGCATGGAGAGATGCAAGGATCTGCTGCGAAACAGCGATCACCTGCGCATCGTCGATCAGATGAGGTAGCATCCGGGCGTTGGATCGGAGAGATCCGCGGAAAGGTGGCACCTTGTCAGGACGCGAGGATCCCGCAAGGAAGAAGAGATCTGATCGAAGATCACGGCGAGGCACCCGGGCGACCTCCTCCTCTTCCTCGGCCAGGACATCCAACCTCCTCGAAGTCAGCCACGACAGTCAGCGCCGCCTCGATTATTCCGAGATCCTCACCTGTATCTCTGGCTTCGCTTCTTCACGACCAGGCAAGCAGTACATCCACGCATTGAGTCCTGACCATGACCTGGACCGTGCCCGGATCCAGATGGAGGAGACTGCAGAGGTCTGCCAGCGGCTTGGACAAACCTCCTGGCAACTGGGTCTGGAGGGCCTGGTGGACCTTCCGTCCATCTTGCCCGATTCAGGGGGAATGGTTCTCGATGGGCAGATGCTGAATTCGGTGTGGCAAGTTATCGATCGGTCGAGACGATTGAAGTCTCTTCTCCAGTCCGAGTCATCTCCACGCCTGAGTGACCGATCGGCATTGCTGGTCGATGTTCCGGCGCTCCGGGAACGTCTCGAAAGTTCGGTCGATGGCACCGGAGAGATTCTCGATGAGGCCAGTGAAACCCTGGCTCGCCTTCGATCGGAGTCCTCCGGATTGGATGGCGAGATTCGCAAGTGGTTCTCCGATCATGCCGAAAAGGCCCCATGGAAGAAGGCGCTCCAGGGGCATGTGGTGACCCCGCGACATGGTCGTTTCTGCTGGGCGATTCGTACCGAGTGTAAGAATCAGGTTCGTGGCGTGGTCAGGGGTGAATCATCTTCGGGGCAGACACTATTCATCGAGCCTGAGCCGGTGATTCGCCTGGGAGACCGAAGTCAGCGAGCTCGTGCGGCAGAGCAGCATGAGATCCAGAGAATCCTCGCCCGGTTGACCCAGGAGGTACGGTCCAAGCGGCCATTGATCCTACGACTGTGGCACCAACTGGTGCAGATGGATTCGATCGAGGCGCGAGCCAGGTTTGCGGGAGAACTGGGTTGTGTGATTCCCCAACTGGTCGAGGGGAGGAGCATCGAGTTGGTAGACGCTCGCCACCCCTTGTTGCTCTGGAGAGAGGGGAAGGGGAGACCCGGTACCACCTTTGATCTGCAGTGCGCCAGATCAAAGGTGGTGCCGATGACCCTCTCGATGAATCCTGGACGTTATCAGGTGGTGATCACCGGTCCCAACACTGGCGGCAAGACGCTGGTGCTCAAGACGGTTGGCTTACTCTCTCTGATGGCCGCCTCTGGAATTCCTGTGCCCGCTTCGGAGGGCACCAAGATTCCCATCTTTGATGCCGTTCTGGCCGATATCGGCGATGAGCAGAGTCTGGAGCAGGATCTTTCGACCTTCTCCGCTCATGTCACGGTGGTCGCTTCGATCTTGCGTCATTCGACCAGTCGTAGTCTGGTGCTTCTCGATGAACTGGGATCGGGAACCGATCCACTCGAAGGAGCGCCGCTGGCCGAGGCTGTGCTGGATCGATTGTATGAACGTGGCACCTTTACGCTGGTGACCACTCATCTGGGCAGACTCAAGGAATATGCGTATCGACGGCGCAAGTGTGAAAACGCCTCGATGGAGTTCGATCCGGTCAAACTCGCTCCGACCTATCGTGTGGTGGTGGGGCTACCGGGGAGATCGAATGCACTGGTGATCGCCGAGCGCATCGGGATGCCTGCAGATGTGGTGGCGAGTGCCAGGGAGGGTAGTCGAGAGCAGGATGGAGTGGATCCAGGGGTCGTCGATGCGATGGAGCGGGCGCAGAAGGATCTGGAGAGACGGGCTCGGGAAGCGGAGAANCATCGCTTGGAGGCTTTGCGTCAGCGGCAGGAGGGATCCCGTCGGGAGCAAGAAGCGCAGAAAACTCGAGGGGCGCTGGAGTATCAACTCGAGCGAATCGAGGAGCAGAAGGTGACGACGATCGTGGCGCAGATTCGCAGATCGCTCGATCAACTGGGCGAGTTACCTGGTGACAAGGGCGAGGCGCTGCGGCAAGTGTATCGAACCCTGGATGATGCTCTCGCGGGAACAGACCTGGCACAAAGACGGCTCGACACTGCTCGGTCCCTGAGTAAGGGGGATGCAGTGTTCATTCCTCGATTCCAGCAGGTGTGCGAGGTACGCAAGATCAACAAGGAAAAACAGAGACTGGTGGTGATCATCAATGGTGTCGCCACCGATGTTTCCTTCGCTGACATTTCCTGGGTGCTTCCACCGCCGGGGTTTCAGGTCTGGTGGGACTGTACTGAGGGACTGTGATGAAAGACCGTGATGAAAGACCGTGATGAAAGACCGTGATGAAAGACCGTGATGAAAGACCGTGATGAAAGACCGTGATGAGGGACTGGAATCGCCCGCGAGAGTAGTGCGCTAGTTGAGGAACCAGCCGAGGTCGAAGGAGAATTCCTGGATTCGATCTCCATCCTTCTTCTTCACCGCTTCGGTCCAGGTGATGGAGATGGGGAGTGGCTGACCGAAGATGGGGACATTGAGCACCACGCCACCGCCGACTCCTACTCGATAGTCATCGAAGGAGAATGCGGACGTCCCGTCGGAGAGATTTCCGAAATCAGTGAAGACGATTCCTCGCAGAGTATTTTCCATCAGCGGCCAGGTGTACTCGATCGATCCTCGGTGGCGAACCGTACCGCCGATTTCTTGGCCATCTTCTCGTGGGCCTGCTCCACGGTAATCAAATCCACGCAATGACCGCGGTCCGCCGAGATAGTAGCGCTCGAAAACTGGAACCTGATCGTCAGCCCCGAGCGGTTCTGCCCAGTTGAAACTGGTTCGTGCGGCGAAGACATGACGGGAATCCTCACCATCCTGAAACATGGTCTTGAACAGGCCGGTGCTGAAATCGAGTTTGGCCACCTCGAGGTCGCCTCCGAGAGGTCCTCCGATGTGGCTATAGCCGCCCTCGACATACCATCCATCCACGGATCCGATCACCGGGCGATAAACTCTCTGGTTCCATTCCAGATCTAGATCCAGCGCTGTGTAGCGGGTCTTTCCCGCACTATCAATGACCACCGAGGGAGCCGAGGCGGAGACATCATTGACCGAGATCAGGTCATGCCGTAATCCGAGAGAGCCGCGTATCTTTTCTTCTCGATTGAACAATCGACCGAAGGTGAGGCCGACGCTATTTCTGTCCTCGATGTATTCCCTGCGGAGAAGTACCGATCGGAAGGCTGAAACATTCAGGGAGTTCTGCGATCCACCGAGGTAAGGCTCGGAGAAGAGCAAACGATACCTCGAGTACTCGGTCCCCGGTTGTGCTTCCAGCACCAGACGCTGCCCACCGCCGGTGAAGGATCCCGGTAGATCGGACAAGGAATCGGGGAAATCGGAGATGTCAAAGTTACGCTTCTCGATGGCCAGGTTTCCAACCGCACCACGGCCACTGGAGTAGCCGACTCCAAACAATGCCCTGCCGGTGGACATCTCTGACAGTTCAAAGACCACTGGGCGTTGATCCGATTCGGTTCCACCTTCGAACTGCGGCCGCACCTGGTCGAAGTACTGCAGTCGGTGGAGATTGCTCAAACTGTCCTGGATCGCATCCATGTGCAGTTCTTCTCCGGGATAGACTACCAGTTGGCGACGAATCACATCGTCCCTGGTCGTGCCATTGCCGCGGAATCCGATCTCGCTGGCCGTCACCTTGGAACCAACGGTGATCCGGTAGCTCAGGAGCACTTCTTGACCTTCGAGGGGATAGGTGAGGGAAGGGGAGACTGCTGCATCGAGGAAACCTAGATCACTGAACAGTGTCCTCAGTATTTCGGTATCTGCCTGGACGATCTCGCCGTCCCAGTCCGATCCTGCGGTCAATTTGAGGGCGGCGAGCAACTGCTGCTGGGAAAGGTCGCTAGGACCGGTGATCTGGAATTCGATTTCTCCGACTCTGTATCGGGGGCCCTCATCGACCAGGATCAAGATCCTGAGATCCTCTAACCCATTCTGGAAGTCCAATTGGCCCAGTGAGACCTCGGCGTCGAAGAATCCCTTGGCGACGTAAAGGGTGCGAATCTGGTCGAGATCTTGCTCGAGCAAGCGGGGGTCAAACTTGCCCGATCGACCGAGGCCGAAATAGATGCGGGTCCGCAGTTGCATCACCTTGAAGATGTCAGCGATGGGAATCGATCCCGTACCCTGGAGGTCGACACGCTGGATTCGTACCTGAGGGCCTTCATCGAGTTCAAAGATGATCTGCAAACCTTCATCGGTTTCTTCGGTGCGGGTATCGACGCGAGCGAAGGGGTGCCCCAACTTCAGAAGTAGATCGATCACGGTGTCGAGGTCTTCTCTCACCAGTAGAGGATCGTGCAGTTCATCCTTGCGACTGCGAATCTCCTTCAAGGCTGTTCGAACCGAGAGTTTCTCAGCTCCTTCAAACTGGACATCTTGAATTCGCCGACGTTCCCGAAGCATGATGGTGATAATCACGCCATTATCGGTGTGGTCCACCAGTGGGGCATCGATGGCGACAAAATCGCCACTGGTCCAGAGGCGTCGATATTCTTCATCGAGTGCTGCTGGGTCCCAGCGATCTCCGACTCGGACCTTCATTCGAGCCATCACCTGGGCGGTGCCGAGACGATCGAGGCCCTGCAGGCGGATCTGTGAGATCACCTCGGATCGTTCGCTGGCATCCTGGCCGAACAGGTCGAGGGAAGGGGTGAAACTGCAGAAGGAGAGGAGTAGGCAGGCCCACAGCAGCAGCGATGGTACACACCTACCAGTGCATCGCCCGGAGACGTCGCGAGCAGTGAATCCAGCGGAATCTGGCTTCCGCTGGGTTCCTGGGATTGTTGGGGATCCCGCATTTATTGGGGATCCTGAGGTGGGCAGGCTCAAGTGACAATTCTCCCGCTGTTGCTGGCTGACTCGATCGGACTCTTCGACTGTAGAGGCGGTGAAACTGTTTCATTCCCCTGTCACGAAGTTATCGAGCCCCTCGGGGGAGAAGTCAACCGACGGACTCGTCCAACCGGTGGACATCCAGACCGGGAATGGAACGAGATGGGACTGGAGGAGTCTCCAGGAGGAGTATTTAGCCGAATTCGACCGGGCACGGTGCTTGCCAAGTAGTCCCTTGAACATGAACCCGGTTGAAATGGAGAGTCCGATGCGCCGTACCAGTAGCACTCAGGGACAAAGCCGTCTCGTGACAGTTGACGATGCCAACAAGATGATGCCCCTGCTGGAGCGGGTGGTGTGCGACATCATAGAAGTCTGGGATGGGATCATCCAGAAACGCACCGAACTCGAATGCCTCGAGAAGAACCCGATCCGCAGCGACGACGAAACCTGTGCAGTGGCCGCCCAGGACCTGAAACTGGAGTTGAACTTGCTCATCGATCGGATCAATGGATACATCCGAGAGGTCGAGGAACTGGGGTGCTTCGTCCAGGAGTTCAAGCGCGGAGTGATCAACTTTCCGACACTGTACGTGGGAAGAAAGGTCTTCCTTTGCTGGAGACCCGGCGATGACGAGGTTTGCCACTGGCACGAACTCGATGAGTCCTTCACCGAGCGGACCCCGATCAGAGATTTCAGGGACTTCTTCTTCCAGCGGTCTGATCAGTAGTCGATCGGATCGTCACAGCTCAGGACCGGATCGAATCAATCATTGATCTGGTCGAGTAAGTCTGGCGGTAGATCCAGATTGTGGCTGACCTTCTGGACGTCATCATGGTCCTCGACTTCTTCGATGAAGTTCAACACCTTGATGGCCTTCTTCTTGTTATCGACGGTGACAGTCTCCTTGGGAAGTCTGGCGACTTCCGCGAAGGAAGGGGTCAGATTTGCCGATGCGATCGCCTCTTGAACCTTGCTGAAGGATTGAGGGTCACAGAGCACCTGTAAGTGTCCATCCTCGACCTTTACATCCTCTGCACCCGCTTCCAGAACCAGATCCATCAGATCTTCTTCACCGATGGCATCTGCTGGAAGTTCGATCACCCCACGGGTTTCAAAGTTCCAGGAAACAGACCCTGGGCTGCCCAGGGTTCCGCCTTTCTTGTCGAAGAGTTTCCTCAACTCGCTGGCGGTACGGTTTTTATTGTCGGTCAGGATGTCGACTACCAGGGCGACCTGAGAAGGAGCATATCCTTCATAGACCAGTTCGAAGAAGGAAACGGACCCCAGTTCTCCGGTACCCTTTTTGATCGCCCGGTCGATATTGTCGTTGGGCATGTTGGCCGATTTTGCCTTGTCGACGACCAGCTTCAGGTGAGGGTTTTGCGTCACGTCTCCGCCGCCATCTCTGGCAGCGACGGTGATCAACTTGGCTATTTTACTGAAGACCTTGCCACGTTTGGCATCATTGGCCGCCTTCTTGTGCTTGATTCCTGCCCACTTTGAGTGTCCAGCCAAGGGAGTCTCCTTCCGTGGATGCTCGAAGCATCCGGAGTCGCGGTGTCGGTCCAGTACACTCTGTTAGCGCTTCTTTGGCTTCTTCTTGGCGACCTTCTTGGCGCTCTTCTTGGCGACCTTCTTGGCGCTCTTCTTGGCGCTCTTCTTGGCGCTCTTCTTGGCGCTCTTCTTGGCGCTCTTCTTGGCGCTCTTCTTGGCGCTCTTCTTGGCGNTCTTCTTGGCAGCCTTGGCTTTTGCGGCCTTGTCCTTGGCAGTCTTGGCTTTGGCGGCCTTATCCTTGGCAGTCTTGGCTTTTGCGGCCTTATCCTTGGCAGCCTTGGCTTTTGCGGCCTTGTCCTTGATAGCCTTGGCTTTGGCAGCCTTGGCTTTGGCAGCCTTGGCTTTGGCGACCTT
>JGI26380J51729_10000369_pt1 | contig 23779 bp, 42 predicted proteins | sample SaaInlV_165m_DNA_FD_51729 | JGI IMG/M metagenome (IMG submission 51729) | reverse complement strand
ATTTGTTCCTCCTTAATACCACGAATATCACAAGTAAGAAGTCATTACAAACAATGGATAATTTTATGAAGATTCCAATTATTGCACTTTTTATAAAAAACGAAATAAATATGGATGACAGTAATTCTAGAAAGATAATAAATTCTCTTTATAAAATGTGTTGGATTTTAGGTGAGGAGCCAGATGAATTTTTTGATAATATAGTACATCACAAAAAACAATACAACAAATTTCTTTTAAAATTCAGGAAAGATGACCCCGATATATCTGATGAAAATTACAGAAAGGCATGTAAAAAATACCGGATGTTCTTGGGTCATGAAAAAACAAAATATGATGATCCTTATTTAAATCAAATTAATGGAAAACCTACAAACCATTACCCAGACAAGTTAAAAAAATGGGAGTATTTGGAGAAACATCCTACATGTGAGGGTGTAGATTGTAATGGTAAAAAATGCACAAATAAAGCAACAGAAGTTAATCATATACAACCTGTCAAGATATATCCAGAATTTGCTAATGGTATTATTAATGGCAGAGAAGGTGCAAATTTCCAGGCCTTTTGTGGAGAATGTCATTTGTATTGGCATTCATGTCACGAGGACAGACATCATTCAGATAAGATTAAAAGTGTACATATGGCTGCAGTAAATTTATTACAACATCATATTAGAATAGACAAGAAAATATTAGATAAGATACATCAGGACAAACACCTAGGGTAAACTTTATATAGACATTAATTGTTTAGTTTTATATGTTAATAAAGGTACCTGTCATGATACTTGGCATTGTTTTTGCGGCACATGTCGTAGGCATATTCATACTGCTTGGAGGACTTGACTGAAATGTGGGCTCTTGCTTCCTGTGTTTCATGTGGTAGACCTATAGACCTGGGTTCCAGAACCAAACGCAGGCGATACTGTGACGATTGTAAAAAAATAAGACAGCGTGCAGGTGTTCAGTCTTTCATCTTGCGTCAAAAGAAGAAAATATTATCATAGATTTTTTCTTTTACCAAATTTTATAGGATTTAACACATGCAACTCCTTGTGACATCTTCTGCAAAGTATGCATCCGTTGTTTTCTATTAAGGCAAGCTTTATCTGTGTCTTTTTGTATATGATGTGATGACATTCCAACTTTGCCCTCTTTCCCTTTGCACCGCAGTATACACAGCACTTGTTGTCACGTTTCATTATGACACCCTTCCATGCCATAATCATATATCGATAAGCATCAGAAGTTACCTCAAACGCATATGACTCCTTTGCATATCTTTTTTCCCATGCCCTTCGTTTTACTTCTGGATTCTTTTTATTGTATTTTTTAATACGCTTGATTATTTTTTTCTTGTTTTTCTGATAATATACTGCGCCAGCATTGCATTTCTTTTCCCTGTTTTTCCAGTATCTTTTTCTCTCTTCCGTTGCAAGGTGTACCTTGTTTGCCTGGTAATATGCATTGCCTTTCTTACGTGCTGCCTTTGGGTCTGCTGCACGCTTTTCCTTTTGTACCTTTAGTATGTCTTCCCTATTTTCCTTGTATCTTTCATTGGCTCTGGCAATTGCCTTTTTTTTATACTTTGGATAGTTTGCCTTTGATCTTGTATTATGATAATCCTTGTTTTTTACATAGTCATGTTTTCCGCAAAGACCAAACCTTGCGACTGGCCTGTCACAGTTCTTTTTCTTGCATATGGACCTAGCCACTGTTGTCCTCTATAAACAGATTCCATAATGCAGCCTTCTGTTTGCATCTTCTGCAATCCTCGCTTATTGGTATTTTCAATTCTTACAGCTATGCTCCCTTACGCACGTATCACAAAACTCTAACTTACACTTTGGACAGTCTGCCAGCATTCCAGGTCTGTAGCCTGCCCCACATTCGTCACACTGTATACCATTCATTGTTTACTCTGTTTTACACATACTAATAAACTTTTCAATGTGTCATTACCATACCTTAATAAACGTTCAACTGCCTGGTGATGTGGCGAACATAGATAGATGAAGCGCCTCGGGTTCTTGCGAATCAAAGGTGCCAGATCCTTATAGTATTGCAGCGTACCACTTGAGTTCTTGGGATAGTTGGAATGTACCACGTCGTTTGTTATGTATCGCTTGTGATGAAATGTCATCCCTTTCTTGGACTTTGATTTTTTACATACGAAACATACACCGTCATAATATCTCTCGGCAAGCTCAAGCTTGATTGCCTTTATCTCATCCTGTAAGGTCAACTACTTTCTCTATTTTCTTTTCCTTTTGTTTAAGGTCCTGGATTATCCCCTTCAACATAATCACCTCGTTCTGCAGGTCAAGTATGTGCTGTGCAATGTCTATCGATCTGATATGTGGACCATGTGTTATGATTAATTCGTTGATACCTGAAAAACTTTTGAACTGTGACTTTTTTATTTCCATGATTATAAATGATTATGGAACATTCCCTGCTTTGATTTCTTTTCAGCTGCACGTCTTTTCTCATCATTGCCTATCCCCTTATACATAAAGTATTTTGCATTGAGTGATTTCTTTGTAGGGTGTTCTTTGTAGTCATCCTTTTGCTGATATGATCCAAGTCTGTGTCTAAGGCCATAACGATATCTTTGTTTTTCATCCTTTCCCCACTTGGCACCTACCTTGCCTGCAGTGGTTCCGACGTAAACAGGTTTTTTGTCTTTATTATATAAAGTATAATTTCCAGCAGAGTTTGGCGTTTTAGCCAGATTTTCTTTTGTTAATTTATAAACCCTACCGCTTCGTAGCCATCCCATAAAAAAACTAAGTATTACCTTCTATTTAAATATGACCTTTTATTTTCTTTTGGTTCCTCTGTTTACAGTACTGNCTGGAGTATCTTTACTTTTACCATGTTTAGTAATAATGTCACCCCTATATAAATCTATAAATCCAATCCAAATGACTGAGATATGGTATCCCATTTCTTATACTCTTCAAGAAACATCTTACCTCTTTCTGTTATAATAAATACCTTTTTATTTTTGTCTACATTAACCTCATTCATAAGGTTGTTCTGTACAAGTTTCTTAATGAAATCAGTAGCTCTACCAAAAGGCAGATTTGATTGTCTTAATAATGGCGTTATAGATATTCCATCATTGCCACTAATCAGAACAGTGTCAAGTATTGTTTGATTTATTTGTTGTTTATTTCTATACATATTGTTACTACTTAAAATTGACGTTATATAAAGTTAATGTTTTGTATATCTACCAATTAGTTTTGGCCCATAGTCTTCCGGATGTTCGTTGACTGCACACTTTACACATAGTTGGTATTTTTTCCAACACTCATACTTTGTAGTTATTCTTGTCCTATGACCACAATTTAAACATTTCAAAATTTAAAACCTCTATTATATCGTTCATTAAGATAATGACATTTTGCACAATGCTGGGACCTTGTCCAACAATGTGCTTTGTTTGCTTGCGTTGCTTTTACTGTTGTACCGCAAAGCAAACATCTCATTGTCAATCAATTATGTCGTCGTCATCCAATACTTTCTTTTCAGAATCAAACCTGTCCTTCTCGGCTGGCTCAAACTGTATCAATGCAGTTATTGGATTCTCTGGGTCATGTATTCTTTGGTGACATTTTGAATGCACCCATGCTATGGTTTCCGGCTCATAGTATCTGATGTGATGTCTTACCATCGGATTGTCATCATCAGAACTGCCTACATGGCATACAATGCATGTTTCCTGTGTATTGACGAAAGGTGTGCCTTCTATAATCAACGCTCGTCACCAGTGCCCGTTATGACTCCCCGAGCTTTACGGTCAGTCAATTTCTGTATATTGGTTACTGCAACGTCATCCATTGATATGTTATAACGTTTGCCTATCATGGCCACATACCATAGTACATCACCCAATTCTTTCTTGAGTTTCTCATTGTCTATGTTTCCCTCATCTCTTAGGAATCGTTTGCGTAACCCAGCAACTTCACCAGACTCCTCTACCAATCCAAGGAAGTAATAGTTCAATGGATGGCCCAAGTCTGTTTCATCTGCTAGTTTCTCATATGTGTCGAAATTCATTTATCTAAACTGTATATTTATTTCTCATACTCTTATTTATAGATTGCGTTGTACAATTCTTTAATTCATCCTCTGAATGTTTGCTTGTAATTTTTCCGCAGTTCTCGCAGGGGATCTCCCCTGTCGGGGATGGGGTTGTAGGGGAAGGGGTATTTGGTTTCTTTGACGAAAGGTCTTCTTCAGGTTCTCTGAACCAAAAGGTCAGAACTTTCTACCTTCCTTATACTTGGCTGCGTAGTAACTTTTCCTTCCAGTATTGTTAGTGCCCAATGATTGGTTTAACCATCTGCTACCGCACGCATTGCATGATATACTGGACGGATATTTCTGTTCGAGTACTCCGTTCTGACATGCTGCACATATCATGGTTCCTCGTCCTCTCCTCCGTCAGTCAGCCATTCCCATTCTGGTCTTTCCATATTAATCGTCATATCTATTACTATTTAAGCTTTGTTAAGAAAAAAATGTCACTCTCTTTCGATGTCGTGACGCTTGTAGAATTTGTCTAGTTCTTCCTCACTCATTCTAGGTTTGGCATTTCTGGCTTTCCATTTAAATGCCATTATTCCACCTATTGCTGCCAAAGCAAAGAATAATGCCGTTGTAATCTCTGTGATCATATTACTGTTACTCCGTACCAAGACGGCTCAAGTTCTGGATTTTCGATATTTATAATATCGCCATAGCATTCAAAACACATATACTCTTGAACGTATGTTGGTATCCAATATGGCTTGTCAGGTTTTCCTAGCCATCCACCACCACATTCTTCACAATTATATTTAATGACTCTTTCATTGATTTTTTCTTCAGTGAATTTCTTATGGTCACATTTTATAATGGTTGGCGCCATTGATATCTCTGCCTTACTGATGTACTTTTTACATGTATGGCATTCCTTATGGTCCGGTACCACTTCAACCAAGATTGCAACAAATCTTACCATATCTGTTTTTCCTTTGGCATCAGTTATGGGTAATTTGTATGGGAAAAATCCCTCTGTAACTACCTCCTTATAACCGTCTAGTTTTTTTGATTTATTTTTTTCCATAATCTTAATTCATTCCTTTCCTTTGTTTGTATTCCACTTCNTTGCATAGAATATAATGTTTACTAGTAGGATACCAATACTTGTGATAAAAGTACCTAGTTCGATCCATATCAAAGGTGTCTAGGTTCTCCTTGTCCTCTGATACATCTTATCAATACAGTAATGTATCCTGGCCCATCATAATCTAATGTATAATCAATACCACTTTTTTTATTTTTTAATGTTATTATTTTAAAGTCTTCTAAGTTTATAGCAACTGCTGGTGACTTACTTTTTACTAAAGGTCCACCCAATAAAGACGTTTTATCTAATGCAAGACAAGTACCTACATAAACTGAATAACCATAAACTGTTATCTGTGATGATTTTGTTATCCATCCCCATGTAATTGATTTTAACCATTTTTCTAAATATTCCGCATCTGTTATTTCAAAGAACGATGAAGGTTTTTCCTTTGTNANATCATTCTTTATTTTTTCCCAGATCAAAGAAANCTCCTATGTAGTTTAATCAATATGTTTGGTGCAAAGAAACCAGGGTTCTGTTCCATGGTACACTTGGCACATGTTTCAAACTGCTGATAACATTTTACTTTGTCAGCATAACGGACACGTTGGTGACATGATANACATCTCATCAATCATCTTCCTCACATTTTTCCTGATTGTAACAGGCAAAACATTTTGGGATTCCTCTGCATAGTATCTGTTCAACATTGCTTGAAAAACATTTCTGACATAAGCCTTTCATCTTCTTGTTTTCCTTTTCTTTTTAGTCTTATAAGTACGTTTGCTTTTTTTAGTTCCACCTTGTCCAAGGTCTATACCTGCCTGTGACATATCCATCTTTACCGGGTCACCTGCCATGTTTCCTAATCCTTGCATCAGTTGTGAGATACCTGCTCCCACCTGGACCATTGTCTTGATTGCAGAATCCATTTTTTCCTGTCCTGATTTTTTAGGTTTTTCATTTTGTATAACATTAGGATTCACACCATCGTCCTGAATAAAGAGACTTAGTAATCTATGTTGGTCAAANCCCTTTGCTGTTAGCATTGTCTGTATTCCGTTAGGTCCGACAGCATCAACTATAAGTCCTTCCTTTCTTAGTTTTTCAATTGCCTTTTTAAATATTTCATTTTCTGTTTGTGCTTCTGTTTTAGCCATTATTATTATCTCCTTCATCCCAGCCTGATTGGCTATCGCCAATAGTTTTTATATCTTTTAATTGATTTGTCATATCTTTAATTCTGTTTCTTATAGTTACTTCTGTTATACCTGCTGCAATTGCTATTGTTCTTTGTGTGTAATCCCATCCCTTAAGACAGCAACAATAATACAATGCTGCTGCAGCAAGACCTACTGGGTCCTTGCCTTCTTTGTGGTTGAGTGATTTTAATAGCTGAATTGCCTGTTGTTGTGTCTTTACATTTATTGGCGGTACTGTGTTTGATCCAATTCTTGATATGTATGAAATTGGTGACATTATGTTAACTTTTAATTCAAGTGTTTTTATTATCAGTCTATAGTATGCGCTTATGTCGCTACGCCTTGCATAGCATACGTTTGTAAAATCAGTCAATGTCTTGCTTGATCCCTCTTCACGACATGCAGCGTAAAGACATGCTGCTGAAAACACTGTAGTTGTTCTGCCTCTCATCATTTTGTTTTTTTCACATTCCCTGAATATTGCAGCACCGCGCTGTTTTACGTTTTCATTTATTTTTAATACGTCACATATTCTTGTTATCTCTGAATTTGCAACAATAAATGTTTTCTTTCCGTTTGACTTTCCCCTCTTGTCCCATAAAGTAATACGTCGGGCCATATCCTTTGCTTCACCTTTAAGATAACGTCCACTTGCATCTTTACCGCTTGTTGATATTACTGGACCACTTGTAATCATTTTGTTTTCTGGAGGCCCTGTCCTTGCACTTTTTCCAAACTCATCACTGTCATAATCATATGTGTCGTCAGCAAACCTTTCTGCCCATACTACCCCACATTTACTACATACTCTTTCATGTTCCGTAGTTACTAAAGGAGCATTGCATCTACCACATATTTTATTTGTTTGTTCTCTGTCCATTCCTTGTACCATTTTTATTACATAACATATTATTATTACTAATATATAAAGTTAACTAATTAGAAAAAATGTGAAATTACCAGTTAATACTGGCATTCCAACCACTTGATTGTTTTGGTTTGGATTTGTATTTCACTTTGTTGGTTTTTTTATAAGACGGTCGATCATCTTTTTTAGCTGCTGCTTCTAAGATATCTATGACCTTGTCAAGTCTTGACCTTGTTACAGGTTTATTTACCTTGAGGGTATTGGACCGCTTATACTTTTTTTGTTTTTTTTGCCCGAACATTTTTGGAACTCTTTCTCTTTGGTTTTGGTTTTGGTTTTGCTGAAACTACCTCTTCTGCAGCCTTTGAGCTTTCAGATCGTTTCAATATGAATCTACCAGATGATACTACTGTATCATAATGGGTTCCTCCATACTGACTGCCGAACAGTACAGCATTCAAATCTACTTGATGTAGATATGTTATACGTCCGTCACAATTTGCAATTGCATCACCAAGTCCATTATAATTGAACTTTAGTATTTCTACCAATTCCCAATCATATGGATATTGTGTACCCAAGAAATCATCCCAACCTTTCCATTCTGATCTATAGAACAGATCAGGTATTGCTGGCATATTTTTCATGTTTGTCATATTTACCATAAGTTGAAATTAAAAAAAGATTAATAGTGAACATCAAAGCCACTAACATATATAGGGTTCTTATATTCCTTTGTCATATAAGTAACAATCTTATTAAAATAATCAATGTCCGTAACAGGTCCTCCTGAAGACCATCCAGTAGCATCAAATACATGAAATGTTGAGAGTCCTGTTGCCAGTTTCAAATACAAATAATAATCATAGAAAGAATTATTTTCGTCATGTAAAGCTTCATCTGCTTTTTTAATCCAACTCAAAGACTCTTGCTTGCCTACGTTAATCAGTCTTGACAGTTCACCAAATATTGTCTGGCCATTTTTATAAACTGTTTCATCAGATATATCAAAAGTTTTCTTTTTGGCAAACAAAGTGTCATATTTTCTGTCACTTGTTTTTAATGGATTGTAATAATCATGTTCTGTATGTCCGTCAGTCAAGTCATTGCAAAATTCAATTGCAGAATCGTATGCAAGTGACTTGTTTTCATCTTGAGTTAATACCAGTATTATTCTATGCAAATAAAATCTCCTTTGGTTTTTGATTGTCATCCAATACAAATGCCTTCATGTTCTTTTCAGTACCTGAATAAATTATCCATACCCCTGGATTGATTTTCATAAACCTTTCGTCAGTTACTGATGGATATGCTTTGTTATTAGGATGTGAATGAAATATTCCTATGATATCCATATTCATTTCGGCTGCTTTCTTGTAACCATTTATAAGTTGCTCATTAGATATTGTAAAATGTACTGGGGACTTTTCAATATTGTCTGTAAAGTATATATGATTTACTTGTGTTCCTTTACCAATTAGCAATGCGCACATCTCATATGATTCGGAATTTGAATATTCTGTTAAAACATTTTGATACCCTTTGTTTATAATTACTTCAGTCATTATCTTTCCTCACATAAATTTCTATTATCATCTTTGCTCCGCACTGCTTTTCCTGTTTGATAGAGTTCTCGTACTTTATCTTGATCTTGCAGTTCTCCAATTCAAAATCAGACATCTGTTTTTCCACATTGTTTCTGACGTCCCATACTACAAGTCTGTTAGGTTCCTTTAGCCATCTGTTGTAGCGTGCCCTGTATGCCAGAATCCATTCGGGTTTGATCTTATTGTATCTATAATCTATTTTCATTGTCAATTTAATCCCTCCATAACAAACTCTGCTGCTATTGGAACACCTCCGTTATGTATGTAGTCTGTAAATATGTTTACATATGTTTTTGTCGGTGTCTCGTTTTCTGGTATTGTAAATCCAAAGCTTATTGGTACAGTGCCATTTACTAATGTAGTCTTGTACATCATGACACCAATTGGTGTTGAATCGATTCCCTCGATATACATTGTAACAAGTACTGGCTGTTCCATAGTGTTCTCTATTTCTATATGTGTCTGCATCATGTCATGGTTCATATGCCTTTCATAATCAGAGTAGCCAGATATGACCTGTGTATAGCCGTCCACACTTTGCACATACATTATTGTTGTTGCAAGTAATAATATTAATAATACTTTCATTATTTAAAGTCCTCTGGATTTTCTACATTCTCTTTGAACATTGTAGTTATTCTAAGATACGCATGTCTTTTCTGATGCTTGAATGCCTCTGTCTTTGCATCAAACTCTGGCTCTATGTTGTCAAAGTACTGGCCACATTCGCAATACCATATGTCAGATTCCTCTGCATAATTCATCCATGGTATTTCCCTTGTAGGTTTGTTTGGCTTGTCGTCAAAGTAGTTGTCCCATCCTTCACAGTTCTCAACATGGTTTTCCAGTGTTGTCTCGCTTTCGTTGACTGGAAATATTTGTTCACATGCTATGCATGCTTTGCCGTTTGACACTCCCTTAAAATACTTGTTGACGTTCAAGGTACAGTTACTCCGTCACCAAAACCAACAAAACTCTTAAAATATTCTTTTGCCCTTTTCACTGAAGTGGTGTTATGTATAAAGTAAACAACAAGTTTGTTTGACTTGTCCCAGCATTTTCTGCATCTTCCACAGTTTCCTTTTTTCTCCAAGGACGCATGGCATGTAACTTTACTCTTGTCCATGGTTGTTGCGCTGTAGCATACACCGTTCTCTTTGAACAGTTTTTCAAGGTATGGAAGTTGAGGAATTATTGCATCACCAATGACAGGAGAACTCATTCTTATGCAGACATTGTCAGGTATTTTGTTTCCTGTTGTTAGATATTTTTCCAACAAGTCTTCTCTGCTTGTTGGTATCCAAAATTTCTTTGTTCCGATATCAATGGCCCTGCATGCATCCATGATCTTGTGCATTGATTCGATGTCCGGAAAGTCACCGGAAGCAAAGAATCTAAACCATCTATCTCCGTCTTCCAATAGTTCATTAATCATTACATGTGTGAATCTTTTTGATTCCAAAAGTTTCTGGTTTCTTTTAAAAACATTTTGTCTATTTTTATTCCATTCCATATCGTGAAAATTTGTAAGCACATAGCATATGTTAGTTATACCATAGATGCACCTAGATGCACATCCTGAAAGTATTACTGACAGGTCGAATGAATGGCATGGCATCTTTGATGGTGATGACATGTGTAATCCTTTTTTACTCAATTATTAAAAACCTCTTTTTATTCATATCTTTTTATTTTTATTTTTATGATATTTCATGTTTTGTTTTTTTCTTATTTCAAGTCTGTTTGTTTTTCTGTATTTATTGCCATACATTTTTGCCTCGTCTCTATGCTGAAGTATCTTGCAAGGGTCGCAGTACTTTCTTGTCATTGTTCCGCGTCCTACACACCAGTCCCCCTTGCATGTAAATGGTTTATGGCAGCGTCTACAGCCTTTAATCATACTTCATTTTATAAACTGCTTCATAAGTCTTTAAGGCATTTAATAAGTCCAATCCTTTTTTTATTTTATATAAAGTATCTTCATACGTATAATAGTTGTCCCTTGCTGGAAGGTCCTGTAGTCCGTTTCTGTAATGCTCTACCTTTGCACCGGTACCCCATACTAGTTCAAATACATTTTTTTGAAACTCATTGTGATTCAAATGTTTGCCTCATAACTTGTTTCAAATTCGTCACCGTTTGTATACCAGTTGTCTTTTTTTATAGCAAGGCTTATCGCATCATTGCAGCAGTGTTTACAGTCACAGTCGTTTATGTCGTTATGGTTTGGTATTACTACGTCCATAAATTCATATGAAGTAACTACTTTCTTAACTAAAAATCTTGTCATTATTTTACGTTCCTCCCAAACATGTCGTTGATAAAAGACTTTTTGAATGCACGTTTTTCTTGCAGATTGGACATCATCTTTGCTACCAGTACTTTTGTTAAAGCCCTTGTAATTGACTCTCTTAGATACTCACGAAAATCAGGATTTTTAAATGTCTCTGAATCCCTAAGCAAGTCCTGAACTATTTCGTGTTCCAGCATTAATATGTAGTTTGTGAATCTCTTCACTTCACTGTCGTCTTTTTCTGGCATCTTATGACCACTCTGTAATGGTTTCACGTACCTGAAGTTTTCCGTTTCTTTCAACAACATTACTGTTGTCAATTGTACCTACAACCTTTATTACTGGGTTGCCTTCATCGTCAAGTGCTGCAGATATGGCTTCGCGAAAAGACTCGTTATAAGGATTAAACTCTTTGGTTGTCACTACCCAACATAACTCATTGTTGATTTTGGTTGGCATTATGTAATTCATGTTTCTATGGAATGTGTTTCCGTATGCCCATACCTCTGTAGGATCTGAAGGATTTTCCTCAATGTCTTCTCTTTTATATCCTAATTGTATTGCTTTGTTAATTAGGTATATGTTAGGGAACAGATGTTTGTATTCAAGTCTTAAGTTATAATTGTTGGGGTATTTTTCAACCATCTCTGTCATAAACTCATCCCATCTATCTTCAGATACTTGCAGATTGTTCAAACGAATCAAATATATCTGATTTATAATTTCACCCACCATTTCCGAATTTATGTTTCCATATCCTCTGTACATNTTGTTTGTGCTTCTTATTACAGATGCAAGTATCTTTGTATCGGCCTTATGCCAGTTTGGTATGTATTTTAATGAATTTATAAACATTGCATGCTTCCATGTATTTTGTATTCCTTGGCCTGCCATTGTTAATATTTGTACCATATGAATAAACTTTGCAGGCATATACAATATATCAACGCCAAGTTTTTCATTGAACAGATCAATCTTAGTGTATTGAATCGGAAGACATAATGTGTAATAGTCAGCAAGTTGTCTCATTAAACTACCCACATTGTTTACAGTCCATTCACCTTTTTCTCTGGTAGGTTCCTCCCAGTTGCTGGTGTTGCCTTTCTTTAATACAATCTTACCTTCTTCCCATGCAGTTATAAATTCACTTTGAAGTATTCTAATGGATGGAAGATGTTTTTCTCCAGTCTTTGCACAAACAATTCCTATCTTATTTCTTTTATACAATCCATGTAATGAATGTTTTTGTCTTTCCAAGTCATGCATTTGTGTATAATACAAGTTTCCTTGCTGAAGTCCAGAACCGTAATACAGTCCGCCCGGATACCTACTGGTTATCTCTGCTTCTGTAGTATTTGGATTGACTGATATTCTATAGTTGTTATAGTCTCCACTTCTTACGAGCAGTCCTCCAAGTGAGCCGCTAGATGAACTACTTGCGTATGAAACGTTTGGAACGTTTCGCATCTTTTTAAAGTTCTTGGCACTCTCAATAGGTATTCCTTCTTGTAAAGTGTCAACCATTACAAATCCATTGTATGACCAATCTGAAAGTTTTATTTTGTTGTCATCGTCAACATCTTTCATTACCTTTTTCCATGCTTCCTTTTTAAGGAAAGCGTTTATGGATACAAATGTACCCTTGTGCAATGAAGGGTGAAACAATATGGATTCATAATTACCAAATAAATCTAGGTAAGACGAAAGTCTTTTTTGTATTCCGTCATTGGTTCTGTATCTTACAGGCTCCCTAAGTTTTTGAATGAATTTGTGTGTTTTAGTATTTAACTTGTCATCAACACCATATCCGTTTAATATCCATTTGCTGTCACTCTTTAGATAATCTTCCATCGTAGTGACGTCAATGTCCCATAACATGTCTTTGATTATTTTTTGAATTTTTTCATCAAAGTATGTTTCTGATATTTCATTGACAGAGTCTCTGTCTGGCTTTGGTACTTCTTGTAACTTTGGTTTTCCTTTTGAATCTTCACCAGGAATCTTTTCTTTCTTTATGTTTACATATGTTACAAAGTCACTGTCAAAGTCCATGTCTATTGGAACTCTGCAGAGATACGTATAGTTATTGTTTCTGCCTTGAGTTGACAAGTATATTTCAAACTCATCAGTGTCAGCTATCTGTACATTCCTTCCGTTTGTTTCTTTGTCAACATATTCCTTGAATGTCATTGTTGGTGAAAACTCTAGGTATGTATCTTCATCTTCGTTTCTATATGATGAAATATTTTGTTCACTCTCTGCATTGATAACTTCCAATACTGTTTTGACAGGATAGTTTGATGCAACTCTTTTTACCATGTCAACCAATGATTTTATGTTGACATGAGGTTTTAATGTTATCTGAGTCTCTGTTCCATATTGTTCCAATGAACAGTTCTCAATCATTTCTGAATTTTCTGTATCATGTGTAAGAAATGTAAAACGTTCGTCAGTTTCACGGTGCCATGATTCTACAATACATGCTGATGCGATTCTAAAGAATGATATTGCTCCAAGCCCAAACATTCCTGACCTTGAATTGTTTTCATTATCGTCAACAGTTGAGAATCCGAATGACATAAAGTTGTCTTCAAATACTTTTCTTGACATACCAGTTCCGTTGTCTCTTATCGTCACCTTGCGCAAACCATAGTCAAATATGACATGGACATACACATCGTCTGTGTACCCGTTCTTTTCATGGTAAGCAACACAACCGTGGCTCAGTGAGTTGACGTATTGTTCTCTAAGTGCACTGGCATCTGACCTGTAAATCTTGTCAGATACAAGTTCCTTAATCAGTGGAACATTGATTTTTATTTCGAATTTTTCGGACATATTAATCATAATATTGTAATGAAAAAAAGTTATGCTACCCCAGCAGCATTTCTTTTTAGTATCTCTTTTATTGTGTTTGGAAGCTGTTGCATAAACACATTGTCATTTAAGTTAGGGTTTAACAGAAAGTCAATCTTTGACAATATGATGTATCCCATTGAATCAATTTCAATTACGTTTCCATCCTTGTCTTTTATTCTGAGTCTCTTTGTCTTGTTTACCACAATGCATATTGCACCGGATCCAAGGTTTGTTCTTCTGTCTTGATTTCTCTTTTTCTTTACAGGGTCCCAGAACCATGCAACACCAGTACGGTCAAGCAAAAACATGTCGTCTATAACAAAACCTTCAGAGACTACTTTGATTCTTTCTCCGTATTTTGACAGCACACCCTTTAGCAGATTCATGTTATACTTGTTGTCATTGTACTTGTTAAATATTTCATAAATTGCTTCAACGTTGTCAAATGATTCTACAACAGCATCTGCCATATTGGGCCTTGTTGTTATTGTCTGGCCATTAAGAGATATGTTAAAAATCATACCATTGAATGTCTCCATAATTTCGATACCCTCAATCGGTATGTCTTTTTTTATTCTTTCGTTTTTAAACTCTAATATCTTCAATCTAAAGTATGGAGTGTTTGGAACTATTGACACTGTCCCATTGTCTTCCTTGTAGATGATATGAGATTTATTCTTTTCTAAAATTTTCATTTAATATACACACCCTTTTGCTCCAAAGCATTTTAAACATATTTCCATATCTTTTTCACCATCTGTTTTCATCAATGCTGTATCTCTACCATGACAATTGCAATTATTATCTGTATGTTTTTCATGTAGCCATTCACTGTTGATTACTTTTGTATATTTTTTCATAAGCAAAAAAAAAAGATTAGCCCCCAGACACTGCAGAGATGCCAACAAGTTGTGACGACTCGTCACGTTGGATCACTGCTGATCTAGGGACCATTTGTTGTGGACGAACACTGAATATTTGTGATGTTCCACTTTCAGTGGGGACGTCAACAAATATAGAACTCAATCCCTGATTAAACAGAGCATGGTCTGCTTGTGTCATCAATGACGACACTGCTACCATGGTCTCAGTTTTTGGGATCTGAGCTTCAGGTTGTACACGTGAACATAGTTGTTTTAACTGTGTTTGGGTCATAAGCATAATAATTATATATATTGTATTTATTATTTAAACTTTTTGTTTTAGTCATTAATATCAGTAGTCACGTTCATTTCGTCTTACTTGATTTCCATCTGCTTCTATTATTGATGATAGTTTTCTTACACCATTGTCAAGTTCACCTCTTATTATGTTTAACTTTTCAAGGGCACATGTAAGGTGCATTGTCGTAAAGTCCTGTGCTGAGAAATGTTCTCTTGCAACGAGGTCACCTTTATGAAAATGCAGATACCCACTTTCCATTGGGTGGCCTTTTTCTTTACACCATGTACAACCGTGATCCTCGTCAACAGCAGTTGCTTGTTGGATCCTTAGATATTCCCACCAGTCATCTGCAAGATGTGATAAATCATCCTCAGTATAAGTTTCAGGTTGTCTGTGTACGTACCAGTTTCTTGGCCAGATATAAATTGGATTTTGCATTATTCTGTCATTCATTATAATTCATTAAATTGTTAAGAAAAAAAAAGTATTGATTACTTGATTTAGCATTGTTCTAAATCAAAGTACTCTCTACCGTTTGCAGACTTTCTCTTAAAGACTTTAACTTTAAGTGCGTTGTCTGGCTCGTTGACTGCGTTAAAAAGACTTGTTGGTTCTCCAGCATCATTCAAGAACTTGCCGACAATGGCTTGTCTTGTTGTGTGGAATTTACTAACCTTCTCGCCTTCTATTTCGAAGTCTTCGCTTGTTGCGATTTTGATGCCCTTGTTCTCATCGTAATCCTTACGCTCTACTCCACAGATAGTAAATTCTCTATCGTCTAATAGTGCTAATGATCTAGAATCTCCAGAGCTCACAAACTCGCTTAGTTTTAATTCACCTATTTTCATTCACCTCCTTTATTGTAATATGTAATGTTATATTATATTTAATGCTTTCGCACATTTCACATGGTACCAGTACGCTCTGCTTGTATTTACTGTCCTGTTGCAACTTAGAGAATGCTTTGTACATATGTTTGTATTTATTCTAAGTCTCTTTCTGCACTGCCTGCACTTGTGGTCCACGTTCTTTGATCTGCCTGAAAGTTGTTTGCTAAGCTTTACTATTCTGGCTGGCAATCCTTGCAGTCCTTGCACAGACACAACGGCCTGTGTTTGCCGTCCCTTGTAGGGTTTGCCGTATCTCTACGTCTTTGTGTTCTGGTCATTTTTTTTCCCAACCTTCATAGGCATCAGATGTTTCACATTTCAGACATGAATTAAAGAAGCTTGGTTTTCCACAAGTCATGCATTGGTTAATGTTTCTTAGCCTGTCCTTTCCGTCGAATGATTTTTTAAGGTTTCTAAAAAAGTTCATTATTAGTTCACACATATATGTTATAGTTCTACGTTTTATTTAAGCTTTTCTTTTCTGATAAAACATTATTATTATTATCAGTGTCATCAAAGGCACAACGTTTCTGTGATACTTTTCATCTATGCTTTGAGACAATGCAGATCCGTCTCCGTCAAGTCCCAGTGACATTACCTCTACTATGTTCCAGAGATATGACTTTAACTTGGTACATGCCTCGTTTCCGTCAGGGTCGCTTGCTGCATCGGGACAGTTTGTATTGTACTCTATGGTCGGGTAAAGCATCATGAATGCCAGACCTGCAACGCAGAGTCCCAGCCAAAAGTTTGAGTTACTGATAACTTCCTTGATCATTCCACATCTCCTCGAATACATTCTTATGCCTGTCACATACACAAAGGTCTTGTATCACTGTTCTTCCAGTCTCCAATACAATCTCACTTTTGTATATGTTGTTTCCTGGCCTTCCGCAAACAGTTTCATCTTTGCCTACAAGCACTACACAATTTTTCATCATAATTATAATTCATTAATTTGTTAAGAAAAAAGATATTTTATAGAAAGTTTGTGCAATGATAACTGATTGGCATATCCTTCTTTAAGACGTTTGTAAGACTGCCAAGTAGAACGTTTAGGATAACATAATTTGTTGCAGTATTTATTGAGTGACATTCTGCCACAAGTATTGCATTCAATCTGTTTTGTTCTCTTTGTAGATTCTCTTTTGCTGTTGTTGTATGTATCCTTGCACCTTCTACTGCACCATGATTTGGGTCTTCCATGATGTATTATTATTTCCTTGCTGCATAGTTTACATCTAACAGGTTTTTTTTTAAACATTTAACAAGGAGATTCGCAGCCATCGTCATCACCAGAACAACAAGTGTCATTCTCTGCAACATTGACAGCGTCCATCAAGTCACATATCCTGTCATAGGCTTCTTCAAGGTTTTGCCATCTTGCAACGTTTGACTTGTTTTCAAAGTATGCTGGATCATTGTCGGAGTCTTTNTCATGAGNATCCATTTCTTTTCCAATCATATCCTTGATTGTATCCAGGTCGTTGAAAGCGGCCTTTGCTTCATAGTTAATTTCGTTTTTTGACATAATCATAAATTGTTTTATATTACCTGTTTAATAAAGTTTTAATTAAATCCCACACTTGCAGCACTTAAGGATGCCCTTGTCGGCACCGCATAATGCACAAGTCTTGTTTCTTTTGTAACTCAAAATATCCCGTGGGTTGGTATGAACAAAGATCCATACCAATGCAATCAAGAATATTGAAAGTATTAATAAGTGTATCAATTTTTTGCCTCTATCGGTGTGCATGTGTGTCCGTCGCTCCAGCTAATTCCACTTGGTGTTCCGTGTTCGCTGTAATACTCTTGGCCACATCCGCACTTGTAATATTTTAATTCACTCATTATTTTCATCTACCAATTTCTGATGATCTGATAAGTCACGATGTACTTTCATGAATGAGAACTCATCTGTCTTGAATCCGCATGCTTCACATTCGTATACTGTCATACGTCAGTCCCCTCTACCTGCCAGCAGTGTAATCCGATCTCCCTCCACTTGTCCACGACCTGCTGTCGGTCGTCTATGGCGATGCGTGGGGTGTAGCCGTCCTTTAGAATCTCTGCAAAGAGTTCCGCCTTTACCACACCGTCCTGTCTAAAGTCATCGTCTTTTCTGAGGTAGATTTTCTCGTACTTGATGCCCCATTCGTTCAGTTGTGCGGTGGTGACATTCCTGTGCCTTTCGTTTCGAGCACTGGTTATGATGATTCTATGGCCTGTCTCTTGCAGCGTTTTTACCAGATGTACCACGTGTTTGTTTGGCAGATCCTCTTCCATCATTACCCTCTCGTTGAGAAAGATGTCCCAGTTCATTCTTTTGCCGGGTGGCGGATTCTCTTCCGCCCTTTTGACACGTTCTCTGATGTCGGCAAGAGTGCCGTCAACGTCTACGATTATATCTTTAAATTCGTTCATTGTAAAATTCATCATGAATTAATCCTTAATGATCTGTAAGTTCTTTCTATATTGCAGTATGTACATTTGCCTTTGTCATCTTCATCTCTTGAATAGCCACAACACCACATACATTTTTTGTATCCGGTTCCATTGCATTTGTCACAAGTATTTGCATCACACTCTTCACAATCTGTATAAACTGTATGGTCACAAGGGTCAGCATTTTCAGGTGTTCCTTCACCGCCACATTTTGAACATACTCCTGTGTTTCCACATTCGGTACAAGATGATAACATTATAGTAAGAACCTCTCTTCCTACATCTGAAAGTTTCCAGTGAATGAATCTTCCGCTTGCCTCCTCGTCTCTTATTATTAAATTATATTCTTTAAACTTTGGCATGAATCCCCATTCAATACCTGCTCTTCCACATCCTGAAAACTTTTGTAATGAGTTAATTGTCCAAGAATGTTCTACTCTGAGCAATGCTACTAGCAGTTCGTTTGCAACCCAACTGCTTGCATTGCCTGTCATATTTTTCCAGTCAATGCCCATCTTGATAAGAACAATTTTTGCATCGTCACTTAATTCAGATATCATTTCATCTGTTGTTTTTACTTGATTCATATTAATCGCAATGTTGTAATAGAAAAAAATTGTTTGTAAGTCTCATTTTGTTATAGTGTTATCCAATCTCGTCGTCGGATATACAGTGTTGACATATGTTTTTGCCCTGACATGAATAGCATAACTGATGACCAAACTCGTTACAATACTCACATGTTTTTATATCGTGGCCTGGTTTGGTGTCACGACATACTACACCTTGCACCTGTCCGTTCTCATCACGGTCAAATTCTACACCTTGCCAGCATCTTGAACATTCTCTTGTTTGGTTGCAACTGGTACATACATATAACATTGCCCTCATGACTTCCTTTCCTGTATCTGTCAGTGAATATCTTGTATAGTTTTTACCGTCAACCTCTTCAACAAGTCCCTGGTCCTTTAGCATTGGCAACAGTGTGAACAACACTCCGTTTCTACCCTGTCCCTGTTGTGTTATTTTGTTTGCAGACCATGGCAAGTTTTGCTTTAGCATTCTTATTAAAACATCATTTGGTACGAGCGATCCATAATACCCTGCATAGTCTTTCCATGTTACTCCAATCTTTGCCAGTGCCATCTGGCCTTCTGGAGACATCTGTGTTATCAGTTGTTCCAAAGTTGTTACTGTTTCTTGTTGAGACATATTAATCGCAATGTTGTAATAGAAAAAAAAGTAATGGTGCTCGAGTATTAATATATGTATAACTCGATNCACCATTTGACTCGATGGGTTTTTTACGTCATACCATTGTTGACGGACAGACTTGTTCTGTCAGTTTATTACAAGGTAGGCGTGCCTGTTCATCAATGAGCCTCAAGCCCATTCTGAGAACGCCTCGTTCTTTTGGTATTCTGTTAGATACCTGTAGCATCGTTTTTCTGGTATGTGTGTAACACTGTGTATTACACGGCACAAGATAATNCTTGCACCCGTTACTGCTTTTNNCTGCTCGTGTCAGGTGCACTTAACGGGTCTCCACGGTTCTGGCTTTTACANACCTATTCTTTTTTCTCTAATCTTTTTTAGATTAAAAAGTATCGGTCGATTCCGAAGACAAATATGCTCCTTGTAAGTTTAGTAAAAAATGTAAAGTAGTTGGGAGGGATTCTTTTCATTACCCTCAAATCGGTCCCCAAGATGAAATATTCATCTTTTCAAATGACCTTTCGCTCTTACGTCCACCTATCGGCAGTGAGACCATCTCCACTCTCATGGTGACAGCCCGAGGTATCCCTCTACGCGTTTGACCAAGTTATGCCCTCTTGGGAAAAGACAACATTCCTTGCACCAACTCATAACCAACTTGCATGGTCGATTATGTTTTTACTGTAATTTGTTTTATGTTTTTGATTAATCGTTTAATTGTAATAAAAAAAGTTTTATAGTTTGTATAATATGTTTATGTGCTGCGGAAACCTATGCTGGGTATATTGGCTCGCCTTCATCGTCACAGTCTTCGATGTAGTATGTTGTCAGTTTCCATCTATCTCCTGATGGAAGCATTTGAAAAACTTCCAAAGATTCAGAATCATCCTTTGATACTATTATATCCTCAACTCCAACTCTGATGTGAGTTGCTTTATGGGATTCATCCAACCCCTCGTCATAATCATCATTCATGGGTTTCGTTACATCCCCTTTCTGAAGATGACTCTAGGGGTCTTGGATCAATCCATTCAACCAAGTCGGTTCTATTGTGATGATACATATGGTATACACCAATCGAATCCACTCCATAGACACCGTCTCTGTATGTATCTGTGTTATCATCTGCCCATGCTGTTATTGAGTCATCGGCATTTTCAAGATCCACAATTATACTATACAACAAGTTCTTGGTCCCCCTTGAGTTTCTTTTTTGTATCTGGTATGTACTTGTTGGTATTCCAGTAAATACATTTCTTAGCGTTCTTCCTTTTTGGTTTCACACTAGGCAATACTTTCTTGTATATCTTGTACAAGTCAAGAACTTTTTCATCAGCCCATGGTACGTCGGTTTCCAATGCCAACTTTGTAAGGTCAACCGTGTCATATAAGTTGTCCCTTGTGTTGTACTCTGGTGCTTTGATTCCAATGTTTTTAATTCCAGTCTTTAGAACTGCTATGTTCCTTTCGACCTCGTACTCCTTGTCCTCAATCTGTTTTCTTAGACTGAATGGAACATACCCTTTCTCTGTCGGAACGTTTTTCTTTAGCCATTCCTTTCCAAAGAATATGTTGTTCAATGCTCTGAATGCGTCTTGGTCGCTGAGTCGTCTTCGACCTGTAGGATTGTCACATTCTATTCTGAAACCCATTTTGTTTTTCATGTCCCTGTTGAGTGAAACACTTCCGTAGGTCTTCTCCTCCCACAAGTTTCCCAATGCCTTTGACTGGCTTTTTCTTATGTTAACCAAGTCGTCTATTGGAAGTTTTCTTTGCATGTGTGGGGCATTGCCTGCGTTAACTAGATGAGCATATGCTGTCATGTGGATGTTTCCTTTGTGGAACATCTCCCTTTCAATGATTCCTGATGAATCAAAACCTTCTGAAGGATCCAATGTCATTGAGTCGCCAGTATCCATTGGTGCCTCTATATCCATTGTCGGATAATCTGACTCTTCATAATCCTCAGAGTTCTTTATGAGATAACTCTTCATCTTTGATATGAGTCTATCCTCTGCAATTGCGTCATGTCTTGTGCCGTCTTCCTCTGCAGGCCAGTCCATGCTTCTTGAGAAACATACTGGACACCTTGGGGCGTCGGGTACCATGACACCTTGTTCTTTATCCCAAACTAATTTTTCAGTTTGGTCACTTACTTTGTTGTCGTTACATACGCGACAAACCATTAATCTCTTTGACGGATAGTATNTATCTTCGTCAGAAAGCAAAGACTTTACACCATCATTTTTAGATGGAACAGATTGCTTAGCCTTTGCACTCTTTCTAGTTTTTGATTTAATTTTGTTCAACATAATAATTCATTAATTTGTTAAGAAAAAAAAGTGCTTACGCACCAACTGGTAATATGCTTGGGTTATATCCAAAGTCATTTTGGACTTTCTCCAATTCAATCTTTTCACCTGCGATGAAAGTGCCTATAGGCTTTGATCTGTTCTCGACCATATGGTCAACGAACTGGACGCCTGCCTTGGCATTAACTGATAGCAATCGTGCTATCTGTTCCTTGTCATCCACGTCGACCAAGGTTAACTCGTAACCTTTGGCCGGTTGTGTGACTGGGGTCTCTTCGCCTGTCTCAAGATTGACTTTTGTGACGTCTTCCATTTTCTTTACACCTTGGAACTCTTGTTCGAGTTCTACGATTTTCACTATAAAGAATGTCTTTATGACACCCTCTGGAAATTCGCTTGCTTTGATGTAAGGCTTGAAGGTTGACACCTTTTCAGTCTTTTGATTCGACATAAGTTTAATTGATGATGTTTTCATATTAATCATTGTAATTGTAATGAACAAAGTTTTATAGTAATTATAGTAGTTAGAGTAGTTAGAGTAATTAGAAAAAACTATGTAAGGGTACTCACTATTGAGATACCTGTTGTAACGCACTCGTTCAGTGCCATTCGAATCAATGTATATTTCATAACTATGATTAGAAAAAGAATCTGTGGAAGAGGCTTCATCATCCTCTTCCTTTTTAAAGGTCTCTGCAACGACCTCTGTGATGTGGTCAAAGTACTGATCCATAGTAGCAACACCATGTGGATGTACTTTTTTATGTTTTATTGAAGACATAATCAAAATGGAGTGATTGAGTAAGCCAAGGTCGGTCGAAGCAGAGCGTAGACCGACAACATATTGATTATTCATCATTTATATTATCTCCGTCGGCTTCTACTATCCATGGGTCGTTGCAACCACTGTCATAGTTCTCCCAGTTAAACTTTACATTGGAAGGACTTCCCTCGAATAGGGGGGCTATCTGATGCTCTTTGTACCCTGCGAGGCCGCACCCTACTCTGACGACATTGAAGTTCATTTCATTATTTGCTTTGGCAAATTCTATGAACTCTTTGACGAATGGCTCTATCCTTTCGATAGGCAATGTCTTTATCCATTCGTCCTTTGTTGGAATTGCATAGGCACTGCCCTGTAATCCAACACCGTTCTTTCCTTTCACTCCCCACTCTGCGGTGACATTCTTTATGTAAGGGGCCCCGTGATGCAACTTTGCATACAAGGCGGCCCCGGCACCATGGATACCTGCTAGGTTAGAACCGAACACAAATATTTCATTTTTATTCATACCCAAAGTGGAGTGATTGAATAAACCAAAGTCGGTCGAAGCAGAGCGTAGACCGACATGTGAAAATTGTTTACAAGAAAGTGGTGAAGGTAGCACAACTACCTCGTAGTTACGATGTAGTTTGCCGGTCCAACAGCCACCAGATACCTGATGCTGATTGTTTTTGCCGACACGATTGCAGTGATAGCACTCACCCTTACGGCCACCCTTGTACAAGGGCAACGTGATAACGATNATGCTACCTGCTTTCTGTGCTATTTGGATGTTGCGTGCTTTNAAGCCGGGCCAGTCATTGGTCTTTGGTGCGAACACCAAAGTCTCAAAGCCCATGCTCTTTGCAACATCCACTGCTATAGAATCCACACCAGAAGCGCCACCCGAAACGACCACCACGGACGAAGAGTCCAGGGAAGCCAGACGGCCGGCAACAACGGAGCGAACCGCAGCAGCAGAACCAGACGGAAGGACCGAAGCCCCAACGAAGGCAAGGAAAGAAACCATACCCAA
>JGI26380J51729_10000365_pt1 | contig 23936 bp, 24 predicted proteins | sample SaaInlV_165m_DNA_FD_51729 | JGI IMG/M metagenome (IMG submission 51729) | reverse complement strand
GATGGGAAGGGACGGTTGATCATAACAGGGATGGGTAAATCTGGGCTAATTGGTCAAAAAATTGCTGCGACTATGTCCAGCGTAGGATTGTCTACAATTTATATGCACGCGGCAGAGGCAATTCACGGTGACTTAGGCCTGATTTCCCAGAATGATACTATCCTTGCATTATCGAACAGTGGAGAGACTGAGGAAATCATAAAACTCCTACCTGCCCTAAAACGTCTTAATTGCACACTTATAGCAATCACAGGAAATCTTAAGTCTACATTAGCTGTACGCAGTGACTTCGTACTTGATGTTGGTGTTAAAGAAGAAGCTGGCGGAAATGGGCTTCTACCAACATCAAGTACGACAGCAATGGTGGCCATGGGAGATGCCCTAGTGGTTGCATACCTCGAGTTGCATGGGTTTGAAGATGAGGTTTTTGCACACAACCACCCAGGTGGAAGCCTTGGAAAAAAAATGCTTACTACCATCGGAGATTTAATGCATACGGGGGATCAGGTNCCCATTGTTTACGAAAACTCGGATCTATCGGTGATCATTTCAGAAATGACTCAAAAGCGACTTGGTGTCACTCTGATTACAAATAAAAAGAAGCAACTCAAAGGAATTATCACAGATGGCGATCTACGGCGAATGATTGAGGATAAAAAAGATATTTCAAAAATTCGNGCTCTGGATCTATCTAAAANCTTTCCAAAGTGGTTAGAACATAATAACTTAGCCACAAAAGCAGTGCAGCTTATGGAAAAACATACGATCACTTCGTTGGTTGTCAGTNCAAATGGGAAAAAAATTGATGGAATTATCCACCTACATGANCTCTTGAAAGCAGGAATTATTTAATATTAAAAGTACTGAAAAACTGCAACCATTCAAATCTAAACGGTATAGCACAAACCACAAAAAACTCTTTTTTAAACAACCGAACTGAAGCTATGACTGGTAATGAGCTTAGAAAAAAATTCGTAAAATACTTTGAAGACAAAAAACACACTCGAATTCAAAGTTATCCTCTCGTCCCCCGTAACGACCCAAGCCTATTATTTACAAATGCTGGCATGGTCCAGTTCAAAAATATTTTTCTAGGTGAAGAAATAAGTGTAAATAAAAGAGCTGTATCGGTACAAAAATGCGTCCGAGCAGGAGGAAAACACAATGACCTAGAAATGGTTGGTCGAACCGCAAGACATCATACTTTTTTTGAGATGCTTGGAAATTTTTCGTTTGGTGATTATTTTAAAAAAGACGCAATTAAATATGGGTGGGATTTCCTAACCAACGTGGTCGGTTTACCTAAGGATAAGTTATATATTTCTGTATACACGGATGACAAGGAGGCGTTCGATATTTGGAATCAGGAAATTGGGATCCCAACTGACCGCATAATCCGGCTTGGAGAAAAAGACAACTTCTGGTCAATGGGTAATACAGGTCCATGCGGTCCCTGCTCAGAAATTCATATTGATCAAGGAGAAGCCGTTGGATGCGGGAACCTAACTTGCGCCGTCGGTTGCGATTGTGATCGCTACCTTGAAATATGGAACCTGGTTTTCATGCAATACAANCGTGATGAGTCTGGGCACCTAACGCCTTTACCAAATCCATGCATAGANACGGGAATGGGTTTAGANCGACTAGCAGCNGTAACTCAAGGAAAGCTTTCAAACTACGACTGCGATCTTCTAATGAGTATCATAAAAGAAGTCTGCAGAGTAACCGGAAAAACTTACGGCTTTAGTAAAGAAGATGACGTTTCGATTCGAGTCATAACAGACCATGCAAGAGCAGTTGCTTTTCTGATTGGAGATGGAGTCCTTCCCTCAAATGAAGGGAGAGGCTATGTAGTTAGAAGGATTATTAGACGTGCGCTGAGACACGGAAAACTTCTTGAACAAACTGACCCGTTTTTTTTCCAAATTACAAATTATGTGGCAGAATTTTTTTCTGATGCCTATCCTGACTTTAAACAAAATTCAGCTTTTATCCACCGAGTAGTCCAAAACGAAGAATCAAATTTTTCAAATACTCTAAATTTTGGGATGCAACGCATGGAAGAAATTCTCAACCGTGTCCGCAAAGAAAAACTCACACACATCCCAGGTGATGAAGTTTTCAAGCTATATGATACTTTTGGGTTCCCCGTCGATTTGGCAGAAGAATACGGAAAAGAAATTGGTCTGTCCCTAGATATAGATGGGTTCAATAAAGCCATGAAAGATCAAAAAAAGAAAGCAATGGCTTCATGGAAAGGCTCAGGAGATAAATCAGTCTCTCCATTCTTTAATAACTTCATAAAAACTGAAGCTCCAACTCGTTTCCTAGGATACGATAAGACTTTGGCAGAGGGGAAAATTTTAGCGATTCTGAAAGACTCAAAAGCTATCAATTCAGCCGATGAAGGTGAAGAAGTTGAACTATTAATGAACCAAACTCCGTTTTATGGAGAATCAGGTGGTCAAATTGGAGATTCAGGTATTGCATGGAACAAAGTGGCCCAACTAAATATCAGCAACTCAACTAAGCCAACTTCAGAGCTTACTATTCATCACGCAAAAATCAATCAGGGGACAATAAAAAGATTAGATACATTGACATTAAAAGTAGACTCGGGAGGAAGATTGGAAACAACGTTGCATCACTCAGCAACTCACTTGCTTCACGCTTCGCTAAAAGAAGTGTTAGGAGATCATATTAAGCAAGCTGGGTCGTTGGTAACCGCTGACCGACTAAGGTTTGACTACACTCATTTTTCACCATTGAGTCAAACGGAAAAATATAGAATTGAAGAACAGGTTAATCAGAAAATACGTGAAAACTTAACTATTAAAACTTGCGAACTACCAATAGAAAAAGCTGTCAAAGAGGGCGCCGTTGCCCTATTTGGAGAAAAATATGAGGATAATGTCAGAGTAGTGTCAATGGGAGGTTTTAGCAAAGAACTTTGCGGAGGAACACANGCAACTGCAACTGGAAATATTGGCTTATTTAAAATAGTATCAGAGGGAGGTATTGCTTCTGGAGTAAGACGCATAGAAGCTGTGGCGGGAAAATCTGCTTATTTTAACATGCAGGATGAAAACAAGACTCTAACTTCAATTCGTTCCATTTTAAAAGTATCACCAGAGTCTGAAATTAGTAGAATAAAAAAAATTATTGAGAAATCACGAGAAATGGAAAAGGAAATTAGCCTCCTGAAAGAAAAACTGGTCAGCGGCGAAGGGTCAGACCTCAAGAATGACACTCAAAAAGTTGGNAACATATCTCTACTGGTTAAGCAATTTGAAGGAATGGATGCCAAGACTTTGCGGTCATTCATCGATAATGCAAAAAATAGAATTAAGTCTGGAATTGTAATCGTTGGGTCTGCTACAAATGGAAAAGTTTTGCTTGCAGCTGGCGTGACAAAAGATTTGGAAAAAAGTTTTCATGCGGGGAATATACTAAAAGACATCTCTAGTATAGTCGGTGGAAGCGGTGGCGGAAGATCAGATATGGCTCAAGCAGGTGGTATTCATATAGAAAAATTAGGAGAAGCTCTGGATAGAGCAAGAGAAATGATACATAATCATTAACTATGAGTTGCTAGTTTTTTAATCTTCACATGATAATTTATAGAATTCATAAAAAAATCATCAGCACGTTTCGGTGGATCGATTAACTTACCCCAACGGGGTCACAAACAAATGGATTAGCTATGGAAAAAAATAAAAAAGAAGAACTTGATAAAAAGTGGAATTCTATTGTTTTAAGAGCCCTAAGTGACGAGGAATTCAAGAAAGAACTCATAAAAGATCCTGCTAACGTTATGGTTAAAAATGGACTCAACATACCCGAAGGTTGCAAGGTTGGGGAAACCTCTACCAAAACTGCTGGTCTTCAACTACCACCTAATGCCTCTGAGGATGTTAAGGAAGAGGCAACCTGGTGGAAGTGGCGATTAGAAATGACCCATGACTTTGGAAAGGATGAACAAAAAAGTTCCGGTTTGGCCTCTGGTGGTGCACCCTTAATGGATGCTACTCCAGAAATGTAGTCACAAAGGTAAAAATTTATTTTTCACTTTCCGTTCAATCTTCACAGTTTAATTCTATAATCTTTGGAACTAATTTGAGCGAGGGGTCGTCCTCTCTCACCTGGATATATCTGGCCTGAGTTCAACCCTTATATCCTCAGCAATCCATTTTTTAAGAACATTTGCAGTTAGTGCTGTGTTTCTTTTAGCCATCTCCTCAGCATACATTTTCATCCAAGCTGGGTTTTCTGGACCCATTATTATTTTTTTAGGTTTTGGTTGCTTTTGGAGTGGATCAGTTTTCGGTTCGTTCTTAACAACCGGTTTGTAAGTAGCTGCTAGCAACAATACAAAGCCAAAAGTAATCAAAACAGTTATCAAAATAGTGTTCATTTAGTTTGAGGCCCTTTCATAATGTGCAATAATTTATGTGCCTCTTATCGACAATACCGAAAACATCCTTAAGGAAAAAATTAAGCCTTTTTTGCAGAATATTTTATAATTTTTGCCAAAAATCAATAAATAAATACTCATAAAATATTTTCTGGTTATTACTGAATATGGGTATAGCATGGCTTGGATATCAATGAATGTTAAACATCCATTAACTAAATCAACATATCGATTAAAATGAATAGACGACAGGTTTTTCTAACGATTCTTATACCAACTTTAGGTGCTATCGCTATGTGGTATTTGTACCAGGGGGCTTTTTAAGTAAACGTGTAAAATTTATTTTACTCCCAAAATCATTTGATAGTAATTAAATTAAAAACGAATTATTGAAGAAGGTCGACTTAAAAAACACTTTAGTGATGAAGGTATATACGCCTGTAGCTCAGTTGGATAGAGCGTTGGTTTCCGGAACCAAAAGTCGGAGGTTCGAGTCCTCTCAGGCGTACCATATTGTCTACAATAAAGACATTAGTCAATCTACCCTACCCAATCCCAGAACATATAAACAATGACTAAGGAAAAATTATTAAAAATCATACAAGCAGCGAAAGTAAATTACCGTACTTCATTAACATTGGGGGATAGTAAAATTAAAGAGCTACCATCAGAGATAGGTGAACTTAAAAATCTAATGGATCTTGATATGAGCCGCAATGAACTTGAAACGCTCCCCTCTGAAATAAATAACCTTAAAAAACTGAAACGACTAGGGTTAAATTATCAAAAGTTTAACTCATTTCCAGTCGCAATCTGTTCTCTAAAAAAACTCGGCGAATTATACTTAAGAGGAAATAAAATAACAGAAGTACCACCGGAAATTGGCGACTTAAAAAATCTGACTGGACTCGATCTAAGGGGAAACCGCATAACGCACTTACCCAAAGAAATAATTCAGTTAAAACACCTTAAACTATTATTTTTAGATGGNAATCCTCTGGTTGAGCCACCGTTAGAGATTGTAGTAAAAGGAAAGGATGCAATCTTTAGTTATTTTCGTACTAAGTACACCAACACAACCAACATACAACCTAGCCAACCCAACTCACTAAATACACAATCACTTGAAGATGTAACTTTATATACAAAACAAAGATAAACCATTCATTCAAAACGNCACATTATTATTTGATCTAAANATTATGATAAGGTTTAATTACATAAACGTTTTAAATTAATTTTTTTCGGAGACCTAGGTGAGCAAAAAACACTGGTACCTTTTATCATTGGTTGGGAAGGATCGCCCTGGCATCGTTGCAAAATTAAGCGCCGGATTATGTAAAAATGGCTGTAACCTTGGGGATTCTTCCATGGCTCGCCTGGGAGATAACTTTGTTATAATGATTGCCGTACAATTTGAGGGTTCTCAAGAAGCATTGAGCAATATTGTTTCTCCTTTAGCGGGTTCGATGGGTCTAAAGCAAAACTTAATGGAAATCGAAGAAGGGACTCATGACATAGAGCCAGACGTCAGAATAAATATTTATTCAGACGAGCGAATGGGTATTATTGACGATGTCACTAGCATGTTGACTGAGTCTGGGCTAAACATTCTATCCCTTGAGTCTAACCTTAGCAGCAATCAACCCAACAACGCGTACTCTATTCATATTGAAGGAACCGTGTCCGAAGGAATTACCCCTCTATACGAAGTGCTTGATCGCCTATCAGATGAAAAAAATATTCAGTCACAACTTATTCCTATAAATTCGCAGGTGGTATAAACGGACCATCAAAGGTGAGGAACGCCTATTTTCTAGGTCGTTTGTAAACATGGGTGGCCCTCCCCAATGATACATCTGCCGATTCCATAATAGTTTCAGACAAAGTAGGATGGGGGTGGATGCAGTGAGACAAGTCGTCCGCTTTGGCTCCCATGTTAATAGCAAGAACTCCTTCAGCAATAAGTTCACCTGCTCCGTAACCCACGATTCCGACACCAAGCACACGTTTAGACTCAGGTTGCAAAATCAACTTAGTCGATCCTTCAGTTCGGCCCAAAGTATGAGCCCTACCCGAGGCTCTCCATGGGAATTTCGCCACCTCAAATTTAAGGCTCTTCTTTCTAGCTTCTGACTCAGTCAATCCGCACCAAGCAATCTCTGGNTCAGTAAAGACAACCGCTGGAATAACGGTGTCTTCAGTAACTCCCTTGCCCATAAGACCATCAATCGCAATCCGCGCTTCATGTGATGCCTTATGCGCAAGCATAGGTTCTCCCGAAATATCACCTATTGCCAAAATTGCTGAGTCAGACGTCTGTCCTTTTAAGTCAACTTTAACAAAACCATTACTATCTAGTTCAACTTTGGTGTTTTCGATTCCTATTTCATCTGTATTAGGGCGACGCCCTACTGATAAGAGTACACGGTCGAAACTTTCTTCNTTTGATTCATTAACGGACGCCAGTGTGACATACCCTAATTTNCCACTTTCACGAATTGANACAACCTCTGTACCAAGATAAACCGACTCAAATTCATTGAATAATTTTTCTTGCAATGGACGAACCAAGTCTCGGTCAACTTCAGGCAACAATCCATCTTTGAATTCAACAATGGTAACGCGACTACCCAATGCAGAATAAACTGTACCCATCTCTAAACCTATATAACCTCCTCCTACAACAAGTAATTTCTCTGGAATAGAAGATAATGAAAGTGCTTCTGTCGAATCCATTACCACTGATTTACTATCAACAAATTGATCAGGAACAACAGGTCGTGACCCAGTGGCGATTACACAACGGTCAAATACTATAGATTGGCTTCCAAAGATTTTAATTGTATTAGAATTTACAAAAACTCCCCGGCCGGTAACGTAAGTAATACCCCGTTGTTTACACAGTTGACCTAAACCATCAGAAACCTTCGAAATAATTCCTTCTTTCCAATCATTTAGGATTTTTAAATCAATGTGGGGAATATTAAAGTCAATTCCAAAGTCTTTTGCCTGTCGTATTTTTGCCATCAACCCTGAAACATGAAGAAGGGCTTTTGAAGGGATGCATCCTCTATGAAGGCAAACCCCTCCAAGCTTATCACTTGCATCTACAAGCGTGACCTTGTAACCTTGATCAGCTGCATAAAAAGCAGCCGAATATCCGCCAGGACCGGCTCCAAGTACAACAAGATGAACGTTACTCATTTATTTTTCTCTGAATGAATTTATAAAACACAAAACGTGATGTGTTTAACGATGACGTTTGCGGCTGATTTGTTCCCACTTCTTTGCTGGTGATTTCTTCCTGATTTTATTTAAGATATAACTAAACAACCATTGCGCATCTTCTTGACTGGTGTATGTACCTCGTAAACGAGCAATCGTTTTTTGCTCGACATCAAGAAATGGACGCAACTGATTACCCCATTTTTTAACTATTTGCAAATTACTAAGATTTGATGACTGTTTTTCGCCTGGCAAGTAATTTTTCTTAAAAATATTTTTTCTTTTACTATTTGAGGTATGTTCTTCTGTGATCAAAGGAGGTAGTTTTTTATTAGTAAAACTAGACAAAAAATAAACAAGAGCAAACCCATTTTCTGATTTGCTCAAATCGTTCAAAGCTTCAAGTAATCGTTTTTTCACTTCATGACTCGACTGCTCTTTGCTTACCCTTGAGAGTTTTAATAACCCATTACCCTCAGATACCAAAATATTCAAATCGAGCAAATAATGTAATATGGGTGCTCCCCCCGTACTATCAATATCTGCATTCAAAATACCATCTAGAAACCATTCGAACCATAAGTCTTCAGAATAATTAAGGTAGGGTTCCTCATGAGGGCTCATTTCAAGCAACTCCATCTCAACACAAAGTTTTCCGTGGCAGGATTATTACACTAAATATTTCGACCATGTCACCTGTACTGCTATTCAATTCAACCTACTCCATACTAATTGAATCAAAAATAATCCTTATAGCTAGAGAATTTCCCCTACTGACCCCACAAAAATAGAAATTGTGGTGAAATTTGATCCCAATCAAATCCCAGATCTAAGTTAATCAAATTAACTTTAGGAATCGAATCCATCGACGAATAATAATTTGATTTGTATTCTCTTGGTCGACCATAGGTAACAACTTTTAAACCAGGTTGATTTAACTCTTTTTTTGCGAGCCCAACCAAATCTTGCAAATAACCAATCGAATCCACGAGGTGGTTTTCCAAGGCCTGGCGAGCATTGTAAACTCTGCCATCAGCTAATACCTTAACTGCTTTAGTATCAAGTCGATCTCGGTTCAAAACAACTACATCCACAAAACGATCATAATATCGATCTATTGTTTCTTGAAATAAAGCTCTTTCTTCTTTAGTCAATGGGCGAAATGGTGACATAAAATCTTTTTTTTCAGTCGACTTGACTATCTCCCATTCTACCCCAATTTTTCCCATCATGCCCTCAAGGTTTAGTTTTAACGCGAGCACCCCAATACTTCCCACCAGTGAAGTCGGATGTACCATTATGCTATCACCTGCCATCGCTACATAGTAACCTCCAGATGCAGCCACATCGACCACAGACACATAAACTTTAACTTTGCTCCGCTCCTTAAATGATTTGATTTCATGGTATATGATATCACTAGAGGTTACGGTTCCACCTGGACTGTTAATCCTTAATAAGATTCCTTTAATATTTTTATCATTTTCTGCTTTTTTAAGTATTTCACGGATACGATCCACCATCCCAGTTTCACTTGAGAACCCAACTAATGTTTTCTTGGGACGGTTACTTATAGGACCATCAATGTCAATTAACAACATTTTACCGTTCCCGCTTCCCTCTTCAACAACCACTTCTTCAAGGGATTCAATTTGCGAACCCATTCTAATTACTGCACAGGAACAGCCAAGTAATACTACTGCAATAAAAAGTAAAATTCTTAAAGTTAAAGCAGGCATGCGTTTCAGTTCAACGTAAAAATATTAAGCAATAGAGAGCATTCGAAAAAAGACTTGTAAACTGGCTATAACCTTGTCTACCCCATCATGCTCTTTTAGCGATTCATTTAGTCGACTCTGTGTCTTAGTTATGATTTCACTGTTTCTTTTTTCAACTGGCAATTTAAGTTGTTGAGTCAAAATATAAATAGCATCAATCAAATCTTTCAAGGCCAACGTTCCAGCAACAATGCTCCTTTTTTTCAAACGCCTAGCTGCCTCCGTATGGTTTTGGCTCGGATCAATCCCGAGTTGCGTGCCAAACTTTGAACAAATCATGATCCCCTCACGTATCCCTTCAAGGGCACCCTTTGCAACGTGATCCCCTTGAATTCCTTCAAAAACTTCATGAATTGCTTGAAGAGGTTCTATCGCTTTAAGATCTATCAACGTCGATTCATCAAGCTCATATATTCTCGCTAACTCCTCTGGTTTAACCTTTGAAGAGGAGCTCAACTTTTCCCTGAGATTTGCACTAAACTTACCAATTTCCTCATCTATTTTCTGTTGGCTAGTAATCAAAGTATCTTTAATACGATCATCAAATTCTTCCAACCTTTTTTGATTTTTAAAAATTTCTCGATATTCTCGATTCATTTTCTCAACGAGCATTTCTACATGTTCTGTCATGACTTTAATAAGTGCGTGACGACGTTCCTCCTCAAAAGGCTCTAGATATTTTTGCCGAGCTGTTTTTTCAGTTCGAAGAAACTGGCGTGGAATTTCTCGTATTGCTTTTTCATATGAACCTAGCAATGATTCAAGGTGATCAGGCGAGTATTTTTGATTGGACTTTGTAAACTTAATTGTAAATTTTTTAATTCTACGGGTATTATCAGCTTCAATATGATATATAGCTTCATTGAACATCGTATCTATCTGGCTATCCAAATTTCTCATAAAAAATATTTATCCCATTTAAGCTTTTTTAATTGTTTATTATTTGACTGACATTGCGCAGCGGCAACCTATTCCATAAAAATCTTTTGCTTCATCGTAACCATATCGAGCAGATGATCTTAAGTAGCCTGACAAACTATTCCAGGCCCCTCCTCGTATTGTATGATTAACGCCGTTTTTTGGGCCTCGAGGATTAGCATATTCGCTGTTTTTATAATAATTTTTATCATACCAATCATATACCCATTCAGCAATATTGCCAGCAAGGTCGTATATACCATTAGGAGTAGCTCCTGAATGGAAACTTCCCACTTCATAAGTAGAAAGACCCTTTCTTATGAAACAACACCGGTTAAAACCCGCCCTTTTATCATCTGGAAGACTATTCCCCCATGGATATTTTCGCCCATCCAGTCCGGCTGCTACCCGTTCCCATTCTGCTTCCGTAGCTAATCGTTTTCCCTTCCATTCGCAATAATTAGCGCAACGTTTCCATGATAAGCCAATGACAGGGCGCTTCTTCATACCAGGCCTTGGCTGACGATCCCACCATCCAGTTATTGTAGGGTGTTGGTTCGGGTTATAAGAAAGATATTCCCCAAAGTCTGCCCCCGTAACTTCAAACTGATCAAAATAAAACGCATCTAAATATACTTTATGCTTTGGGTGCTCATCAGACCTTCCTTTTCCTTCTTCAGTTCCCATGAGGTATTCCCCCGCAGGAATCAAAACCATTTCTGGCATTACCAATCTATCAGCAAGGGCTACTTCTACTACTCTTCCACTAGAAACTCCAATGACCAAAACCAAAAATAACCAAAATTTAACATATCTCATCATAGAAACTCAGAAAAAATCCTAAGGGAAAAAAGTGCATTGCTTATCCTACACTCTCACCCGCAAAAAATAGATATTATATATTGTACCAACTCTTAAATGACACTATTATGTAATAGATTACCTAGCCCGCTAAGAAGATCTCCGTTAAATAGGTATGTCCGAAAAGAAATTTATATCAACTCTCGGTTTTTAGCAAAAAATATATGAACAGAATCATAAGGCCTAGCAAGGAAGAACAGTTTTACGCTTATCCTAATGACATGGGGTTCTGGGCTGATAAAAAAAGAGATTTTGTCAAACCTTTTGCTGATGCCACAGGGCGGTGGTTTCTGGATGCTAGAATTCACAAAAAAATTACCCGTCTGAAGAGAGACAACCCCGCCCTCGTAATAGGTGAAACCCATTGTCACTCCACCTTTTCCGATGGGAAACATTCCGTCGAGGATATACTGAGAAGAGCCTCGCGTTTACAGCTAGATTATGTTGTCATTACAGACCATCTTCTTCCAAGAAAATATTTAATTGAATCTATCTTTAAGTCCTGGGAAAAACAGGCTCAATACATTGACGAATGGGACCAACTAAACGACCCTATTAAAATATACCCAGCATTAGAAATGAGCGCCCTAGAGGGGCACTTGATTTTAATTTTTGACCCGGAATATTTGTCTCCCAAAAAATTTTCGGACATTTCACTTCAGTTTTCGGAGTTTGATGACCAGTTTTTCTCTATGCTTGAGATCATTCCACGAATTGGTTCTTTTGGAGGAATATCAATCGTCCCTCATCCAAACAAAAAACGGGCATACCCCTTTGGCGCATCCATCGAATGGATAAAAGAAAATTTAATTGGACTAACAGACGGGATAGAGGATGTTTCGTCAGGACATGGATATCAAGAAAACTACTCAGAGGAACTCGGATTAGCAGCTATTGGCTCTTCCGATGATCATTTTAACCTACTTACGGGAACAGCGGTCACCGCTTATGATGGAAATATTCATAACAACCTGATTAACGCTGTGAAAGCCAAAGAAACAAAAGCAATCATGGTTGATAATTCCCTGCAACCACTGCTTAAATTAGCGCGGCATGCTATAACGTCATATGCTTAAAATTAGGGAAATCACGTTTTAACAAACTGATCCTTTCCATGTTGATTCCGTTAGAAAGATCTGGGTCACCAAAGAAACTGATATATACAACATTCAATACCCCCTTTGGAAAAACAGGTGTTGCTGCAACGCCTTATGGAATTTGCCGTGTTGCTTTGTCAATTCAAAGTGAGTCGAAGTTTGTTGAAGCATTAAAAACGACTTACCATTCACCAAAAAAACAACCTCACCAATTAATAGACGTAGAAAAAGAATTTCATCTATATTTTAGTGGTAAGTTAAAAAAATTTTCTTTTAAAGTAGACCTGAGGCAGGGAACAAATTTTCAGCGACGTGTCTGGAAAAAGTTGACCTTTATACCTTTTGGCGAAACCCGGAGTTACCAGTGGTTGGCTGTTGCAATTTACCAACCTAAAGCCTGTCGTGCTGTAGGAAATGCAAATGGGAAAAACCCAACTCCCATAATCATCCCCTGTCATAGGGTTATTCAAAAAAAAGGTGGCCTGGGTGGGTTTACAGGCGGAACTTACCTTAAAAAATATTTACTCGAACTAGAAAAAAAATCGAATGCCACTTTTTCATACTGAAGCAATCGTTTTACGAAGTATCAACCTGTCTGAATCAGACAAGTTAGTTACCTTCATGACAAAGCGGTACGGAAAAATTAAATGCGTTGCTAAAGCTGCACGTAAAATTAAAAACAAATTTGGGGCAACTATTGAACCTTTATCTCATATCCAGCTTATCTATTTTGGAAAAGAGAACCAGACCTTGTATCGTCTCAATCATTCAGATATCATTCATTCATTTCAAGACATTCGTGATGATCTACAAAAGATATATACTGGAATCTATTTTAGTGAACTGATTGATACGCTGATTCCAGAAATGCATCCAGACCCAAATGCTTTTAGATTATTGCGGGATAGCTTAAAAACCCTTGAAGTGGTAGCTAGTTTAGATGTTCTAAGTCGCACCTTCGAGATGAGGTTAATGTGCCTTGCTGGATACACTCCTCAACTTAGCTACTGTGCAATCTGCAAAAAACGGAGTACACTACGAAAATCGGATTTAGTTTCGAGCGCAGAGGAATCATATGTGAACCATGCTCTTTCCAAGCTCAACCAGAAATTCGCTTTCAAGCAGGAACCCTAAAATACTTAAAAAAGCTTAAAACTATGGATATCAAACATGCAAACCGCTTAAAATTTCCTAAAGGCATAGAACTTGAAATCGAACAACTAATTCACAGGTTCATCCTTTCATTCACTGGGCGCGAACTAAAATCCTACCCGTTTATCAAAAGCATGGCGAAAATGGCGAAAATTGATACCAGTACCGAATTATGACCAAACGTATCATACAAACTGAACAGGCCCCTGCTGCCATTGGCCCTTATTCTCAAGCCATTAGTATAGGTGACTTTCTCTTCACATCAGGTCAAATAGCACTGGATCCTGAGTCCGGCATCTTTCTTTCTGGAGAAATCGAAGAGGAAACAGAGCAAACCCTTAAAAATATTTCTGCTATCCTTAGAGCGGGTGGGCTAAGCCTTGAAAATGTGGTCAAAACAACCGTTTATCTATCAGACCTTAATCATTTTTCTCGAATGAACCAAGTATATGAAAAGTACTTTTCAAAAACAAAACCAGCGCGCGCCTGCGTTCAAGTAGCAGCTCTCCCTAAGGGAGCCAAGATTGAAATTGATGCAATAGCCAACTGTTCATCCTAAAATATTTTCATGGCCAAAAAAATAAGTAAAGGGCAAGTAAATTTTTTTCGTGTTATGGCTGTAATTGGGATAGTCGTTATAATAATCGTCGTTAAAGAATTTTTAAACGCTGCGCCTGCATTACCCCACAGTAAAATTCATAAAGGCCCTCCACCTGCCAAAGCCTGCTTAGAATGTCACGTCAAAGAAGCAGAAAATACTCCCATTATGCCTCACCGTCCCATGAGTAGCTGCATAATCTGCCATGAACCATCTGAAACAAATGGCTAGCAGAAAATAAACTATATGTGGGTTAGTGGAGGTCTGCCTATAGGATATACGTTAAACCCCACCTCGAAAAGTTTTTGGTGATCAAGGTGGTTTCTTCCATCAAAAATAAAGGCAGGTTTTGACATGTTATCAAAAATTTTCTGGTAATCCAAACTGCGGTACTCAGGCCATTCTGTAATTAAAGCCAGAGCATGAGCACCCCTAGTTGCCTCGTAAGGGTTTTCCACAAACTCCGCTCTTTCATCGATTCCTGAAAGGTCTTTTCTTGCATTAGAAATAGCATGGGGATCTGTGATACTGAGTCGAGCTTTTTCTTCAAGCAAACGCTTACAAATATAGATCGCCGGAGCATCCCTTGTATCCCCAGTATCGGGTTTGAACGCAAACCCGAATATGGCAATTTTTTTATCAACCAAGGTCCGAAACATGGTTTTTAAAATACAGTTTACGAACCGTTCCATCTGGTTATCATTGATTTCTACCACTGAATTCCAGAACTTTGCTACATCCTCAAGCTTATAGTATTCACATAGATAAACAAGATTAAGAAGATCTTTTCTAAAGCAAGATCCACCAAAACCCACACCGGCCTCAAGAAATTTGGGCCCAATTCTTGAGTCTCTACCAACCGCACCTGCTACTTCACTAATATCGGCTTCTGTCACCTCACATAAGGCTGAAATACTATTAATGGATGAAATGCGCTGGGCAAGAAAAGCATTCGCAACAAGCTTAGATAACTCACTACTCCATAGATTTGTTGTAATTATTTTATCCTTGGGCACCCACTTCAGATAAATCTTTAGTAACTCATCACGTGCTGCATTCCCAGCTACTGTGTCATGCGAACCAATCAAAATCCGATCTGGTTCCTCCATATCCCGGATAGCCGTACCTTCTGCCATAAACTCAGGGTTAGATAAAATCTCAAATCTGACAGAGTTGTTGCCAGAGTGTAAAATTGAAGCCATAGTTTCCGCAGCACGAACTGGAAGAGTACTTTTTTCTACAATAATTTTTGGTGAGGTTGAGTTTTCCTTGATTCGTCGAGCTGTTTGTTCAATAAACTGCAAGTCTGATGCTTTACCAGCACCTTCGCCAAACGTTTTGGTTGGGGTGTGAACACTCACAAAAATAATGTCCGCTTCAGCAATATTTCTATCAATATCTGTGGAAAAAAATAAGTTTTTGCCTCGCGTTTTATCGACTCTGTCCTTCAAACCCGGCTCATAAATAGGCAATTCGTCGGAATTCCAAGCATTAATGCGCACCTCGGAGATATCAACAACAGTGACCTTGTATTCTGGGCATTTGTTCGCAATGACAACCATAGTAGGTCCACCAACATAACCCGCACCAACACAAACTATTTTTTTAGCAAACTGATTATCATTCATTCAATATTTATCGGATTCTTTACAATGGCATTAAACAAAAAAGGAGGCCCGCCCAACAGGGCGGAGCCTCCTGATATTGGCAAGCAAAAATCACTTCTTGTAATTGAAGGATTTCTTTTTTTTGTTATAGGGCTTGGTTCCTTTTTTAAACTTAAGTTTCCCTTTTTTAATACGAAAATCTTCAATAATAAGAGGGGTTTTTTCAGATTGAGCAACTTCCTTGGCTCGATCTTTAGTCTTCTCCATCTTCTGGTCCATATTATCCTCATTGTAAAATTTCGCAACAGGATGGACTTTCAGCTTTCTTTCTTCAAAGTTAAACTTATACTTATCGTGCACTGAAGGTTTAAATGGGGTGTTAGGATGAGTATGACATCGGGTACATACATTTGCATAATCCCAGCGCTGTCCATATTTTTCAGTCTCTGCCTTTTTAAAATCGCCCTTGGTATTTTTCATAACCACACGGAACTGAGCGCCTCCTGCAACCGAATGACACATCTCACATCCAACCTGTTCTTTATTCGGCTCTTCCGGGTCAATAGTGGAACTTGTATCTTTACCCTTTTTATTTTTAGAGCCAGCTGGTTTGAATCCACCTCTCTGCTTATATCCCGTGGTATGGCAACGCAAGCATAATGGATTCGTAGTGTAATCCTTCTCAGGGTCAAGTTTCACCCGTTTTTTGGCCTCTGGCCGCTCACCTGCCTTAAGCAAATTAAAAGTATTGCCATGCGGGGACACTTTCCAAGCTTCATAGTAAGCATCGTGGCAGCTTCCATTACATTTTACAGCTCCGACGTAAGATGGTTTTTTAGGTATTTTCTTCTTCTTTTTCGCGTCAGCACTGCCTGCTCCTCCCATAACAATTGCTATGGACAAAAGAAACAAGCTCAAAATTCTTAAAGTTTTACCCATTGTCATCTCCAATATTTGCTTTTTAATTTACTCACAGGCCCTTCATAAGCGACACAAAGAGTAATATATATTTTATACACGGTCAATAGCAATCAAGATGTGTCAAAACCAAATTTTTTCTGAAGTTAAATAACTTTATCAGTCTATTTCTTCCCTGTTCCCTAAAGCCAAGCTATAATCTGGCATGTGCAAACAGGTACTTTCCTAAAAAGCTGAATTTTTTAATATTATAATTTATTACAATAACTTAAACCTAAAGTCATCATACTTAATATAGCATTTTAATCTAACCCAAATAGGCTATGACCGACTCATTAAAGCTTAAAGATTTCGACTTCCAACTACCAGAATCATTGATAGCTCAAAAACCCTTAAATATCCGCGACCAATCAAAACTCATGGTTATTGACAGAAAATCTGGATCTATAAAGCATGAAATATTTTCTCGCATTCCCCATTTAATTCCAACTCAATCTTTAATGATTTTTAATAATACGAAAGTGATTCCGTCAAAATTAAACGGTCACCAAATTAAAAATGGACGCCCTGTTGAGATTCTTCTTATAAGAAAAACTTCTGATGAAGCTCAATGGGAATCCTTAATTAAAGGTTTAAAAAAATTAAGATTAGGTACGGAAATGGTATTTGGCAACGGAGAGCTAAAGGCTATTTTAACAGGTCGGCATGAAAACAAAGCCATTGTTAAGCTAATATATGCCGGAAGTATTGACAACGTGTTAAGCAGAATAGGGAATATGCCATTGCCTCCGTATATTCGTAGAAAAGCAAACGAAGATAATGGTTTGTCAGATCAAGATAAAGAAAAATACCAAACGATTTTTGCTAGTCATCCTGGCGCAATAGCTGCCCCAACCGCTGGATTGCATTTTACGCCACGTATCATAGAATCGCTTAATAAAAAAGGTGTTGATACAGCGTCCCTCACTTTACATGTTGGCATAGGCACATTTCAACCGATACGAACTGAAATTATCACCGAGCACAAAATGCAACCCGAGCAATTCTATATACCTGAAGAAACATCGAAAGCTTTGATCAAGGCAAGGAAGGATCTAAAAAAAATAGTGGGAGTCGGATCAACGGTTACTCGTGTTTTNGAGTCTGTCGAATTGAGCAGACTTAAGTCCTCCGGNTCATCAGGTTGGACAAACCGATTCATCTACCCAGGAAGTAAATTCAAAGTGGTGGACCATCTACTAACAAACTTCCACCTCCCAAAGTCAACACTATATCTCCTAGTATGCGCTTTTGCCGGAAAAAAACTCATTATGGAAGCCTACAGAGAGGCAATACTCAAAAAATACCGGTTTTTTAGCTATGGAGACGCTATGCTTATTCTTTAGCAATCTCCAACGGTTTAATAATTAGACTCTTTTAATTGCCATCTTCATCATTGACCGCCTGCTTAAAATGCTTTCCTGACTTAAATCTTACTACCTTACGTGCTGAAATTTCCGCTTCTTCACCAGTTTTTGGGTTCCGCCCAACACGTTTTGATTTAGCTCGAACCTGAAAGGTGCCAAATCTGCGCAAAATTACTGCCTCTCCATCTCCCAAAGCATTTTTAATCAGACCAATCACTGTCTCAACTGCTTCTTCAGCTTTGGACCTAGGTAAATCAGCGTTTTCGCAAACTTGATTAATAATATCTTGTTTGGTCATACTTACGTTCTCCCCCCGTCAGTTAAATCAAATAAATGAGTGTGCCTTACAGCACAGACAAAGCCAGTAACTACATGACACTGCATTAACAGAAAAAGTCTTATCCGCTCCTCTAGCTTTCTCAATCCCAAAATAACGCAACCGCAATAGAACTTCTTGCTTAATTTTCGGATCAAATCAAAAAAACTTAATGTATTTATTTGTTTTGATTATATCAAAAAAATCAAATGTATCAATACTTTAATCCTTAATGTTCACCAGTTCCCCCTGACCCCCTACTGTCACATAACCAAAAAAAAACTGTAAACCATTTCAAACAAAGCATTACCCGGTTCACCAATGGAACCGTAAAAACATTTCATAAAGTCAATTATGAAGTGTTAATNTTAAATACAGCCAAGCTACCATTAGTTAGCAACTTTATTTAGAAATCAGACTATCTAGTTGTCAACCGGCAGGAAATGATTTTTTTCTAGGGGAACGAGTTTATACACGGTCTCACCTGGTCGAACCATGTTTAGTTTTTCACGGGCAAGAATTTCAATGGATAAGGGATCATGACTTCAATGCTTCGACTTCAGAACGAAGCTTTTGGTTTTTCCGCTTTAAAGTTTCGTTGCTTGCTTCAAAATCGATCAATTTATTTTCAAATTTATGAACAGTAAGAATTCCTTCCTCATGAAAAATTGCCACAATGATAGCCAAAACAAAAAACGTCAATGTGAGCAAAATAATCTGTTGGTAAAGACTCAGGTTCTTCATGTACTGCCAAGAGTTGAGATGANTTAAGCTNGCATCTTTACTTACTTTAAAGCTATGAAAATATTAGGCTCATTGAAAATANTTAACAAGCTCTCACGCTCTAAATTTAGAAAAGACTTTTTCACCGTTAAATACTCCTACTGTTCCTAGCATTTCTTCTATGCGTAATAATTGATTATATTTTGCAATTCGATCTGTTCGGCAAAGAGAACCGGTTTTAATCTGTCCAGCATTGACCGCTACGGCAATATCAGCGATTGTAGTATCTTCAGTTTCTCCTGAGCGATGAGAAATAATTACTGTATAGCCGGCCTGTTTTGCCATTTCTACAGCATTCAGAGTTTCTGTAAGTGTACCGATTTGATTCACCTTAATTAAAATAGAATTACCCACCCCGTCTTTAATTCCCTTCCTCAAAATATCGGTATTTGTTACAAATACATCGTCCCCAACGATTTGAGTCCTATCACCGACTCTCCTGGTAAGACTTTTCCATCCACTCCAGTCATCTTCAGCAAGCCCATCTTCAATACTTATAATCGGGTACTTATTTATCAAGCGTTCTAAATAGTCAATCATTTCATTTGAAGAGAGCTTTTCTTTTTTCCCTACCGCTAGACTGTATTTTTTATTTCTATATAGTTCCGTGGCAGCAACATCTAGTCCTAGCAGAATATCTTTACCAACCTTGTAACCAGCCGATTTGATACCTGCAAGTAAAACCTCAATGGCCTCTTCGTTCGACTTTAAATCAGGCAAACCCCCCCTCGTCCCCAACAGCTGTGCTATAATTTCGTTTTTTAAGTACAGATTTTAAATGATGAAAAACTTCAGTTCCCATACGAAGACAATCCGTAAAACTTCTTGCACCAACAGGCAAAACCATGAACTCTTGAATGTCTATATTATTATCAGCATGCTCGCCACCATTGAGAACGTTCATCATAGGAACAGGCAATTCCTTTGCATTCGTTCCACCAATATACTGATACAAAGGCAACTCTGTGTCACTTGCCGCTGCTTTTGCCACGGCTAAGGAAACACCAAGGATAGCATTCGCGCCCAACTTAACTTTATTCTTGGTACCATCCAGATCGATCATCAATTGGTCAATCAAAGCCTGCTCAGTAACTTCAAAACCTAGGATAGCTGGAGCAATTTTATCATGAATGTTCTTGAGGGCTTTCCCAACACCTTTACCCATATATTTTTTGCTATTGCCATCGCGTAGCTCTATTGCCTCGCGAGAACCTGTGGATGCACCCGAAGGAACAGCAGCCCTTCCCATTATTCCAGTATCTAAAATAACCTCAACTTCAACTGTGGGATTACCTCTTGAATCTAAAATTTGTCTAGCATTGACCCCAACAATCTCACTCATAACGCCCTCTTTTTTCAATATAAGGTAAAAAATTGATCACCCGCATGCCTTTTGTAACGCCTTGTAATTTGCTTCTATTGTCTGTTCTATTTCTTCATCTGTATGTACAGCAGACATAAAACCTGCCTCAAATTGGGAGGGTGCAATAAAAACACCCTCCTCTAATAATGAAGTAAAATAAGATCGAAAAAAATTAGTGTCAGAAGATTTTACTGACTCAAAGTCGATGATATTCTGATCCGTAAAAAACATGGAAAACATCGAACCAACCCGGGTAAACTGAGCCTTAATTCCAAGTTTTTTGACATTGGACTCATAGCCAGCGCAAAGTTTTTCTGATTTACGTTCCAACTCATCATAAACCGATTGCCCTGAAAGTAACTTTATCATCTCAATGCCAGCCGTCATAGCTAGCGGGTTTCCCGATAATGTTCCCGCCTGATAAATAGGGCCTACTGGAGCAATATTATCCATCAATTGCCTTGATCCCCCATAAGCACCCACGGGAAGTCCCCCTCCGATGACTTTCCCCAAGCAAGTCAAATCAGGTTTGACTCCACAAATGGACTGTACACCCCCTAGAGCAACGCGAAATCCAGTGATAACTTCATCAAAAATAAGAACCGCCCCCACTTGATTTGTCACCTCGCGCAACGTTTCAAGAAACCCGTTTTGGGGTGGAACAACTCCCATATTTCCGCCAACGGGCTCAACAATTACACAAGCGATGTTATCACCCTCGGCAGCGAAAAGATCCTTAACCTTGCTGGAGTCATTGAATGGAAGCGTTAGCGTATTTTTTGCCAAAGCATCAACAATTCCTGGACACTCAGGAATACCTAAGGAGGCCAACCCTGACCCAGCTTTGACTAGCATACTGTCAACATGCCCATGATAACAGCCTTCAAACTTAACAACCTTATCGCGCCCGGTCACACCTCTTGCCAAGCGGATAGCGCTCATCACAGCTTCGGTACCTGAGTTGACCATGCGAACAACTTCTAAAGAAGGAACAAGTGTAACTACTTGTTCGGCTAACTCTATTTCCAGTTCGGTAGATGCTCCATAGCTTGTTCCCAACTCAACTTGGCGTTTCAAAGCTTCAACAATTTGTGGGTGAGCATGACCGAATATAAGGGGTCCCCAAGAAGCTACATAATCAATGTATTCATTACCATCCGCATCCCATATCTTGGACCCATTGCCTTTTTTAACAAACAAGGGATTGCATCCCACAGACTTAAACGCACGGACGGGACTGTTTACCCCACCCGGCATAACCTCACAAGCTTTGTAAAATAATTTTTCAGATTGAGTTATGTTCATTGACTCACTATCCAATTAAGGTTGACAATTTATCTTTCAGTTGAGCGGGAATTCTTTTAGAGTCGGTCACTACTGAGTTTTCCGTAGCGGAACCACAGTCACAACTTCGCTTATCCTTAAAATTAGAAGCAAGTTTCTTGAGAACTTTTTGCGCGGTTTCAACATTCTTGTGCATAATGTCTAACACAGCTTCCACTGTAACGGGTTCTTCTTCTTCCTTCCAACAGTCATAATCAGTAACTAACGCCAAGGTAGCGTAGCAAATACTCGCTTCGCGAGCCAACTTAGCTTCTGTCGCATTTGTCATACCAATCACGTCCACATCCCACTGGCGATAAACATTGGATTCTGCCCTAGTTGAAAATTGCGGCCCCTCAATACAAACGTAGGTACCTCCATCGTGAACTATCGCGTTCACCTTATGTGCAGCCGAGCTCAAAACCTCTGCGGTAGCTAAACACACCGGGTCTGCTAAGGCAACATGCCCCACCATGCCTGTGGTAAAAAAAGTGCTAATCCTGCGAGTGGTTCTATCAATAAACTGATGTGGAATAGAAAAATGTCCTGGCTGTAATTTTTCTTTCATACTGCCGACCGCACTTATAGAAATAATTTGCTCCACTCCTAGCTTTTTCATGGCAAAGATATTAGCCCGAAAATTAATCTCTGAAGGTGGAATGAAGTGCCCTATACCATGGCGTGGAAGGAATGCCATTCGTGTCCCATTTAATTCTCCGATAACCACGTCCTCAGAAGGAGGTCCAAATGGCGTATCAAGGGAAACTTTTTCAATGACGTTTAATTCGTCCATCGAATACAAACCGCTACCACCAATCACCCCAAGCAACTTCTCAACCATAAACACATCCTCCAATCAAAAAAAGTAGAGATGCCTAAAAACTGATACTACAAATCAAATAAAAATAAATTACACAAAATTTTATATGCTTAAATTTTTCTGGGAAGTAAACACCGTTAGGTAGTTTAGAAAATCAAGGACTTGCATTGATTAGGTAAGTACAGATTTAAATTGAATTAAATCTATTTAAATAAAACTCCTAAAATCCTCTGTCTTAATTTACAGTTCACCGATTTAGCGTAGATCCTCTTTCTTCCTATCAATTTCATTAATGAGGAACCTTAACTCACTGACATATTCACCCGCTTTTTGAACCACACTTTCCTCTTTTTTCAAGTTTCGTATTTTCACATCTACATCTTCAGACATAATATTAAGCTTGCTAAGCTTTTTTTCGACATCGTCAAGAGTAACAACTCTGCGATTGAGGGTGTCAATCTTTGATTCTGCATCACCAGTAATAGCTGTAAGATTCTCTATGTTTAGGCTTATCTTATCTAGGTTCCTTCCCTCTTTTTCTATCTGCTCCTTATCTAAATTCACGCGACGAATAACGGCCTCAAGTTCCCCAAGAGCCTGCTGGGTTTCTCGAACTTTACCTTCACCTGTAGAAACTTGTTGTATACGGCTATCAATTTTATTTACCAGAGCTGACAATTCTTCAGCTTTTTTTTCTACACCTAAAATCAGATCTTCTTTTTCGCCAAGGATTTCATGCCTAGTACATATATCATTGAGCAAGGAATTCATCTCCTGCATTTTTATCTCGGTTTCTTTTAATTTATCATTTTCTTTTTTCACAGATTCAATCTTGTCTTCGAAGCCATCAAAACTAGTTGCCAACTCATCTCGCAAAACAGAAATTCCATTAATTTCTGCTCCTGCTTCCTTGATCTCTGTAAACTTAGACTGCAACTCAATTTCCATGATGCTAAGCTTGGAAGTTAGGTTGCTCATACGCTTTTCCTGGTCGTCGAGAGCTCTCTTTTCTTTCGTCAAATCAAGTATTTTTTCCTCTACCACGTTGGCCGTTCCCTTAAGATCATCAAGTCGCTGGTCAACTTTTTCTAAAAAGTCTACTTTTTTTGAAGCTTCAGTGATTTTCACGTTCGCTTCTTCGATAAAAAAGTCAAGTCCATCTAACTTTTTCTCCATTTTTTCGACAACAGCTTTTCTCTGAACCTGAGTTTCAATTTTCACATCAAGACTGATAACCAGAGAAGCCAGGTCATTAATCTTTTTTTCTACCTGATCCACCAGTTGTCGTTTCCGAACTACCTCCTCCATTTCATCTGCTGTGGATTCTCTAAGTGTCTGAATTTTTTTAACCGTG
>JGI26380J51729_10000364_pt1 | contig 23983 bp, 23 predicted proteins | sample SaaInlV_165m_DNA_FD_51729 | JGI IMG/M metagenome (IMG submission 51729) | reverse complement strand
TTTCACCCCGAAAGAAGTTGAAAGTAGTTTGAGCCGCCTTGTGCTTCGAGCAAACAAAAATAACTACCAAATCACAGGAGCGACGGTGTATGATAGACTTGGAAACAAAACTTCTATTAGGTTTCGATCCATCCGTATCAACGAGAAAATACCAGAAAGCGTTTTCAACTTCAAGGTTCCTGCCGGAGTAGAAATACAAGACTTTACACCTAGCCCTTAGATTACTATGTTAGAAATTTCATCTATATCTCTCGATGCTGTATCAGCCTTTGGTCTTAAAATATTCGCATTTCTAGTGGGCTTAGCCGCCCTTATCTTTGTCCATGAGTTAGGGCATTTTCTTGCTGCCCGAAAATGCGGTGTTATCGTAGAAAAATTCTCCATAGGGTTTGGCAAAAAACTATTCGGGACAACCTCCCAAGGCACCGAATTTATTATTTCAGCTATTCCTCTAGGCGGTTACGTCAAAATGAAAGGTGAGGAACTTGGCGAAGAAACAAATGAAGAAGGCTCATCAGCTGCACTACCACAGCATCGCCTTCTAATAGCTTTTGCCGGCCCATTCTTCAATTTTCTATTTGCTTTAGCTATCTACGTGTTTGTGTACATGGCAGGAGTTGAAACCATAGGTCCAGTAATTGGAACCGTAAAAACAAATTCACCTGCCCTCGAGGCAGGTCTTCAGACAGGCGACAAGGTAATATCCGTTAATAACAAGCCAATTCGATTCTGGAGCGAACTACAAAAGAAAGTCTATAATTCGCCCGGAGAGAAACTCGATTTTCAAATTGAACGTTTGACAAAAGGAATCATTAATTTAGAAATCACACCCATCACAGAAGAAATCAAGAATCTTTTTGGCGATACAGAGCAAGTCGGTCTAATCGGCATAACCCCACTTTCGAACACTATTAGCTACATCAAGAAAGAAAGTGCAGCCGAAAAAGCGGGACTTCAACTTAATGATCGTATTATCGCCGTAGGAGACACCAGGATATTTGGCTGGTCGGATCTTAGACCTGCGGCGGTGGACAAACCAGGAAAATTATTGACTTTCAAAATTCGACGCAATGGGACAGAAATACTGATACCCCTAGCCCCGACCCTAAAAACAATTAAAGATGAAAATGGAAAAGACTTAGAAATTGGGGAAATTGGCATTGGAATGAGTGGTCACATGGTACTTGAGCAGTATGGTTTGCTTGGTTCGATCGTAAGAGCGGTGAAAGAAACTTGGGAGATGACTGCCTTGATCGCGATCAGCGTCCAAAAAATGCTATTTGGATCAATTCCAGCAGACCAAATTGGTGGCCCTATAATGATCTTTCAAATTTATGGAGAACAAGCCGAGCAAGGCTTCAATGAATTCATTAGACTAACAGCTTTGTTAAGCATCAACCTTGGCTTGATTAACTTACTTCCAATTCCAATTTTAGATGGGGGACATATTTTATTTTTTCTCATAGAAATAATTAAAGGGCGACCTGTGAGTGAAAAAAACAGAGAACTGGCTCAGCAGGTAGGGCTTTTTATGCTAATAAGTTTAATGGTATTTGCTTTCTACAATGACATAGTGCGAGTAATCAATTAGGCAAGATCCTACGACCATTTAAAAAGTGGATTCTATATCACAATTAGAAAGTCTAAAAAAAATCGCAGCGGAACTTTCAATCGATATAATAACCGTTAGCTTGTTCGACCCTGAAATCGTAGTTACAAGTGGTCACTGTAAGGTGAAGGGAAAAAACACCATCATAATTGATAGCTTGCTTTCAAGCCAAGAACAGAACGAAGTCATTATCCAAGTCCTAAAAAAGTTTAATATAGAATCAATTTACCTACCGCCATGGATTCGTGAGCGCCTTGAACCCAAAAATTCTATTTAAAATCAAATGACACTCTTGAATAATATTCTTCCTGAGGTACGCCGCGGGAAATTAAAAGCACTTCTTAGTAAAAAGGAGATCGTCCGAGTACTTGAAGCCCACAATGGACTAAGTGGTATTATTGCAAATAATGCGTGTATTGAAGGGCAATCTAATCAAATCCCAGTCCAAAGAGAATTTGATGCAATATGGGAAAGCAGTCTGACCGACTCCGCATCAAAAGGGCACCCCGACATAGAAGTTGTTAGCTTTGATTCAAGGCTTCAATCTATTAATGAAATTTTAGCTGTTACCCATAAGCCAATGATAGTTGATGGCGATACGGGAGGGGACGCTAATAATTTTGAGTATATGGTCACCAAACTTGAAAGGGCTGGTGTTTCTGCCGTCATTATCGAAGATAAAGTTTTTCCAAAACGAAATAGTCTAGAACCAGGCGTTCAGCAAATGCTTCAAGAACCTGAGATATTCAGCCAAAAAATCCAACGCGGTAAAAGTGTTCAAATATCAACCGACTTTATGATTATAGCCCGACTAGAAAGCTTAATAGCTGGAAAAAGTATGGATGACGCGCTCTTTAGAGCTCAAGCCTATCTGGAAGCGGGTGCTGACGGTGTGATGATCCATTCTAAAGAAAAAACCCCTGCCCAGATTATGGAATTCGCGGAGCACTACCAGAAAATGACTCAAAAAATAAACTGCAAAAAACCAATGGTCTGTGTACCAACAACATACAATACCATTACCGAAGATGAGTTGCGTGCTGCCGGATTTGACATTATTATTTACGCCAACCACCTTTTAAGAAGCGCTAATAAGGCAATGGAAGAAACTGCTCGCACCATACTTCTTAATCAACGATCATTTGAAGTTGACCCGACCTGTTCTCCCGTCCGCGAAATATTTCAAACAGTAGGGTTTCTCGAAGTTAAAGAAAAAGACAAACTTGACAAAAACAACAAAAACATCCCCATAATTATTCCTGCTGCGGGCGAAGACCCATCGTTAAGTTCAATTCTAAATGGCAAACCTAAGTCTATGTTTGAAATAGCTGGAAAAACTCTTCTCGACTGGCAAATCAGCGCTCTCAATAATAATAACCTGACAAATATCACAGTGATAACAGGCTATAAAGGTAGGGAGATGAAAGCAGAGGGCATCACCTTTCAGGAAAATAAAAATCACAAAAGAGACTCCGAGTTACACAGTTTAATGGAGGCTCGAAAAAAGATGACGACCGGTTTCATTATGCTGTATTCGGACATACTATTTGAAGATAATATAATGTCAAAAATACTTACTTGCCAAGAAGACATCGTCCTTGTGGTAGACAATACCATGCAGTACCATGCGCCAGAAGCAAACAAAATACAGGATTTTGTTATCAGTAAAAACAAACATCTAACCACCCGAAGAAAAATTAATTTTGCTTGTGAAAATATTGTTTCAAAAATTGGTTCAAAATTAAACACAGAAACCGCCACTCACGAGTTTATAGGCCTCGCTAAGTTTACTAAAACCGGAGCGGAGCAACTTCTTCAGACCTATGAAGACTGCATAAAAAATTACCACGGTAAGTTGCAAGAGGCTGACAGTATAAATCAATTTAAATTTACCGACCTAATACAAGAAATGATCGACCGAGGCTACGTCGTTAATTTTCTTGAAATTCATAAGGGTTGGCTAGAAATTCATAGTACTGAAGACATAGAACTAGCCAACCATTTTCTATCCAAAAGTTAAGCACACCTTTGATCNAGAAACGCTTTTGATGCGAACAAGAAAAGAACCGAGGTAGCCTCGCAACAATTGAAGTTAAAGGCTAAAAGAAAACTGTCACTATGNACTATTCAAAACTACTAATACCCACCCTAAAAGAATCTCCTGCAGATGCCGAGGTTGCTAGCCATAANCTCATGGTCCGCGCTGGAATGATTCGTCAAATGGCTGCCGGCATCTATTCAATCCTTCCATTAGGGCTGAAGNTGCTGAGAAAAGTCGAGCAGATCATTAGGGAAGAAATGGACCAGATTGGAGGACAAGAAGTTTTCCTTCCTAGCGTCCAACCTGCCGAATTATGGGCCGAAAGTGGCCGCTGGGATTTTTATGGAAAGGAATTGCTACGCTTCAAAGACCGGAATGACCGTGAATTTTGCTATGGACCAACTCACGAAGAGGTTATTACAGACATAGTTCGTCGTGAAGTAAAATCCTACCGGCAATTGCCAATTACCTTGTACCAGATTCAAACCAAGTTTCGAGATGAAGTAAGACCCCGTTTCGGAATAATGCGTGGGCGTGAATTCACAATGAAAGATGCTTACAGCTTTCACGCAAATGAGGAAAGTATCCGCGAAACTTACTCAAGTATGGCGAGTGCCTATTCCCGAATTTTCAAAAGATGTGGGCTAGATTTTAAAATGGTGGAAGCCGATAGTGGAACCATCGGAGGGAATTTCTCTCATGAATTCGTCGTACTCGCAAGCTCTGGGGAAGATTGCATAGGATTTTGCAATTCATGCGATTACGCTTCGAACCTTGAAAAAGCTGAAACGAAAGTCTTGGTAACAAATACAGAGTCTCCGTTATTGGAGGACCTAATTGAAGTTGCCACTCCAAAAAAAAAATCTGTAGAAGAAGTAACCCAATTTCTTCGAGTGTCACCTAAAAAACTAATTAAAACCATTATATTTGAAACCGACCAAGGACTTGTTGCTGGGCTCGTTCGAGGCGACCGTGAAATAAACCCTGTCAAACTTAAAAACCTGGTCGACTGCGAATGGCTTATCCCTGCCTCAGAAAATTTAGTTACAAAAACGACTGGATTGACTTGCGGATACTTGGGGCCTGTGGGAATTAAGCTCAAAGTTTTTGCCGACAACGAAATCCTGCTTATGTCCAACAGCATCGCAGGGGCAAACAAAATAGATACCCATTTGACTGGTATTCAGTTTAAACGAGATCTGAATGTTGAAAAGATAGGGGACATCAGAAATATCAACGAAGGAGACCCTTGCCCTAAGTGCGAACTGGGAAAGTTTAAAATCAAACGAGGTATCGAAGTAGGACATATTTTTATCCTAGGCAAAAAATACAGTGAATCCATGCAAGCCTTGTATCTAGATGATCAAGGCAAAGAACAACCAATGATCATGGGCTGTTATGGGATAGGAGTTGGACGGACCGCCGCAGCTGCTATTGAGCAAAACCATGATGAGAAAGGAATCATCTGGCCTATTTCCCTCGCTCCTTTTCAAGCTGTTATCCTTCCAGTCAACTTTTCGGACGATGCCGTGCATTCAGCAGCCAAAGAGATCTATAAATCTCTCTGGGAGTTAGGAATCGAAACCTTACTTGATGACCGCTCAGACAGATTAGGTGTAAAATTCAAAGACGCTGATCTTCTTGGAATCCCAATCCAAATAATCGTTGGCCCTAAAAATCTTGATGAGGGAAAAATAGAAATAAAGCTAAGAAAAACTGGCGAATCCCAGCTAATTTCATTCCCAGAAGAAATTGCATATATCTCCACAATTTTATCAGAGTTATGATAAGCAACTCCTTGATAAAAATTTTCTTGCAACACTTCCACCTTTGAGTATAATGAAAACGATAGAGTTGGTTCCTACCTGAGAGCGCGGCCTAAGCCACGCTTTTTTTTTGCTTTTATGAAGAAAATAAGGATAAGGATCAACTCCTAACTCACAATGCAAAGAAAAAGTAATNGTTTAGNTAGACTCGAAGCAAAAGCGACTACATGTAATTGCTATAGATAAATGAGGAAAAACCCTATTTATCAGTTGGTTACTGATCTTGTTGAGCCAACTCTAAAAGGAAGTGACATTGAACTAGTTGATGTTGAGTACAAAAAGACTGGCAAAACTTGGTCTCTGAGAGTATTCATCGACAAAAATCAAGGAGTGACAGTTAACGACTGTCAAAGGTTGAGTCGAGAAATTGAAGACTTAATTGCAATCCACGAATTAATTGCCGACCNCTATGTTCTAGAAGTTTCTTCCCCTGGTCTGGACCGACCATTAAAAAAAGAGACTGATTTTATTAGAAATAAAGGGAAACAAGTTCTGGTCAAAACCTATTTGCCCATTAATAATAGTAAAACAAATACTGGAACCATTAAAGATTTTTCAAATGACACTCTATTTTTAGAGAACGAAAAAAAAACTTTTGAAATTTCATTGTCGAACATCGCACAAGCCAAATTAATTTTTAAATTTTAAAAGACCCTATGACTATTGAAGTGTTAGAAAACATAAGGCTACTAGCTAGAGAAAAGAACATAGAAGAAGATATTTTAATCAATGCCCTTAAGAAGGCCATGGAAGCAGCAGCCCGCAAAAAACTAGAAACTAATGGNCCACTTCAAATCGAATTTAATCGTGAAACGGGTGAAATAGAGGTGTTCTCTGAAAAAACTGTATCTAGCGAAGTGACCAACCCTGAAGAAGAAATTTTGCTAGAAAAGGCTCAAGTAATCAACCCTGAAGCTAAAACGGGTGAAACACTGCTCATCCAGTTACCTATAAAAAACTTCGGTCGAATCGCCGCACAACTCGCAAAGCAAGTAATCATTCAAAAAGTTCGTGAAGCAGAAGTTGACATCCTCTATGAAGAATACCAAGATAAAAAAGGCGAATTAATTAATGGTATTGTTCAGCACTTTCAACATGGAGATATCATTGTTGACTTGGGGAAAGTAGAGGGAATTCTCCCAAGACGAGAACAAGTATTTCGCGAATCATTTAGCCGAGGTGATCGTATTCGCGCGTATGTTCTTGATATAGGGAAAACAGCACGAAATGCCACAGTGATTCTTTCCCGAACGCACACAGGGCTTATTAAAAACCTATTCGAGATTGAAGTGCCTGAAATTAATGAGAGAATAATAGAAATAATGGGGATAGTACGAGAACCTAATGGAAGAACTAAAATAGCGGTTAAAACTAATGACCGTGACGTAGATGCTGTTGGAGCTTGCGTCGGAATGAGAGGGACGCGCGTCCAATCAATCGTACAGGAACTTCGGGGAGAAAAAATTGATATCGTCGAATATTCAGAAGACACAGAAGTATATATTAAAAACGCCCTTAGCCCAGCTAAAATCTCTCGCATAATTAAAAATAGCGAGAATCATGAGATGACAATTATTGTTGCGGATGACCAGATGTCCCTAGCGATTGGCAAAAAAGGACAAAATGTCCGACTTGCTGCAAAACTGGTGAAACAGAAAATAAATATTCAGAGTCATTCTGAAGCTTCTGACTCATTAGATATTTCGGGTTTATTGCCAACTATTAAAAAAAGTAGTTCTAGCATTAGTTTCTTAGGTGAAGTTAGCACGGCAAAGGGACTGGGGGAGAAAATAACAGCTATTCTTTTTGAAGGCAATGTAGTTACTGCTGAGAATGTTATAGCGCAAGGTGAAAAAGGATTAACGACTCTCCCTGGAATAGGTCCCAAAAAAGCAGCGTCAATTTTAGATTTTGCAGAAAAAATAATCAAGAGGATCGCAGAAGAGAACAGAGAGGGTGAGGTACAGTCTGAAACTGACGAGAAAGCCCAAATAACAGATAAGTCTGACGAAGAAGATCAAGAAATTCCAGTAAATCAATTACGTGAAGTTTCTCCATCCGTAATAGAGTGTCTTCTGAAAAACGAATTTGAAACTCTGGCGGAACTTTCTGTAACAAAAAAAGAAGAATTAGTAGAAATTGAAGGCATACTTGGAAACTGCTGCGGTAATAATCGCACAGGCAAAAAAGCAATTAACTGGTAATTAGGTGGCTTTTGAAACTGCAAGAAACGCAACGTGCTGCAAACTAATTATAAAAATTTAAAATCGGTTTAGGAGGTTTTTTTTGGGAAAAATTCGTGTTAACAAGTTGGCTATAGAACTCAATGTCCAAAACGATCAGATCTTGGACTCCCTAAAAGATATGGGGCAAGCTGTTAAAAATTATATGAGTTCAATGGATGAAAAGACTGCCGATGAAGTCCGTGAACGATTAACCCCAAAGNCCCCATCTAAAAAGGGAACTCCAAAATCCACCAAAAAATCCACCACCAAGAAAACAACTACAAAAAAGACATCCAAAAAGACCAAGGCAACTGCGAATAAAAGACCCTCAGAAAAAAAAGTTCCAAAGGTAAAAGCCAAGACAGAAAAAACAACCCCAAAAAAATCTACGACTACTTTAAAGAAAGCCAAAGTCGCCAAAACTACCATAGAAGCTCCGGCGAAAGATGACGCAAAACAAGAACCAGCTAAAGTATTAAAAAAAACTGGACTCCAAATCACAAAGCATGAAGAAAAACCTGCTGAAGTGAAAACAAAACCTACTGCAACTAAAGACAAACCTGCAGTCAGTCAAAAAAAAATAGCTNAGAAAAAATCAGAGAAAAAAACTCCCGAAGAACCACTCAAACCAGAACAACTAGCTCCTGAAGTTCAAGAAGAAGCTTTTGAAATTGTTCAATTGCCAGAAAACATAATGATTCGTGATTTGGCAGACAAGTTGCGTTGTTCTCCCAACGACATAATAAAAGAACTCATGGGATTGGGTGTGATGACCACTATAAATCAAAGTCTTAGCTTTGAGGTCGCATCAAAGGTAGCCGACCAGCGCGGCTTTGAGGTTGAATTGATCAAGGACAAGTCGGCAATTGATTTTGAAGAAGAGGAAAAAGAAAACCCAAAAGACCTTTGCAACCGACCACCCATCGTAACCATCATGGGTCATGTGGACCATGGAAAAACATCTTTGCTCGATGCTATAAGGAAAACTAGTGTTACCGAAGTCGAGGCAGGTGGTATCACCCAGCATATAGGTGCCTACAGAGCAAAAATCAAGAGTCAGTTCATTACTTTTCTTGACACACCTGGTCATGAAGCATTCACTGCAATGCGTGCCCGTGGAGCACAGGTAACGGACATCGTTATTCTAGTTGTTGCCGCAGATGATGGAATAAAACCTCAAACGAAAGAGGCAATCGATCATGCTCATGCAGCCAACGTGCCCATTTTGGTTGCTATCAACAAGATTGATAAACATGAGGCGAAGCCGGAAGAGGTGAAAAAGCAATTAGCTGAAATAGGTTTGTTACCAGAAGACTGGGGTGGGCAGACAATGTTCACAGAGGTTTCCGCAATACAAAAAACTGGAATCGAACATCTCTTAGAACTGGTTCTTCTACAGGCTGAGATCATGGAACTTAAAGCAAACCCGACTCTCCGCCCCCAAGCTATTGTCATTGAATCAAAACTNGATAAAGGACGGGGACCCGTTGCCACGGTGATAGTGCAAAAGGGAACATTNACAGTGGGACAACCTTTTGTTGTCGGACCCTATTTTGGGAAAGTACGAGCACTGATAAACGATAGCGGTAATAAAACCTCAAAAGCTACCCCAGCAATGCCGGTAGAAATTGTAGGAATGCCTGAAGTTCCTCTACCAGGAGATAAGCTTTATGTGGTTGAAGATGAACGGAAGGCAAGGCAATACAGTGAAATGAGGCTCAAAAAAAAGCGGGAAGTTCAGTTAGCCGAATCTGCCAAAGTGACCATGGAGGATCTTCACGATCAAATTACAGAAGGTAAAATCAAAACACTCAACCTTATAGTTAAAGCGGACACTCAAGGTTCGATTGCCGCAGTGCACGAGGCCTTCTCAAAGTTAGAAACCGAAGAAATTCGATTTAAAATCATTCACGATGGGGTTGGAGGAATAACCGAGTCAGATATTCTTTTATCTAGTGCATCTAACGCAATTACCATCGGGTTTAACGTACGCCCAACGGACAAAGCAGATCAATTAGCAATTCGAGAAAAAATAGATGTGCGCTTATATAGTGTGATATATGAAGCTATTGAAGATATGAAAAAAGCACTGGAGGGCCTACTAGCACCAAAATTCAAAGAATTAGTTATCGGCCGAGCTGATGTAAGAGAAGTGTTCAACCTCCCAAAAATAGGATCGATCGCTGGATGTCACGTGTCGCAAGGAAAAATGGAACGTAATCTTGAGGCTAGACTCATCCGTGATAGCGTAGTGGTTTATCAAGGGAGAATTCTTTCGATCAGACGCTTTAAAGAAGATGTGAAAGAGGTACAACAAGGTTACGAGTGCGGACTTTCTTTAGAGAACTTTCAAGATATAAAACAAGGAGATGTGNTAGAACCTTACATACTAGAAGAGATCAAAGTTTAGTATAACNAGATGCACTAACACAACTTTTTCACTGACANAGTTAAAAGTTTAAAATATTGAACGGTGTTATTCAGGGTTTCATGAAGCCATGCGGTTTAAACGATCAGAAAGAGTTCAGGAATTACTCTTAAAAGAAATTTCGGCTCTCATTCAAAGGGGCTTAAAAGACCCACGGATCGGTTTTGCTACAGTAACAACGGTAGATTTGACTAACAACTTAAAACACGCGAAAGTTTATATCAGTGTATTGGGAACAGAATCAGAGCAACGCGAAACTATTACAGGCCTGACCAATGCATCTGGATTTATCAGAGGCTCTTTAGGAAAAAACCTCAATCTTCGATATATTCCTGTATTGGAATTCATTCTTGATGAAACAGCGAAACGCGTCGCTAAAATAAATACAATTATTAATGAGCTACACTCAGAATAACGTTGTTAATCTTTTCAAACCATCCGGGCCAACGTCTTTTGACATGGTTTGGTCTGTTAGAAAAATTCTTGGCGTCAAAAAAGCTGGACATATCGGAACTTTAGACCCTATAGCCGATGGAGTGCTTCCCATATGCCTCAATCGGTCCACACGAATTATTCAATTTTTATCGTCCCTTCAGAAAACTTATCGAGCAACCCTTGAACTAGGTTCAGAAACAGATACTCAAGACGCTACCGGACGAGTAATATCTACCAATGACCCATCTCTGATCAATGAAGCTAAAATGAAACAGGTTTTTCAAACGTTTGTAGGAGAACAAGATCAGGTTCCTCCAATGTATTCAGCGAAAAAGAAAAATGGAATTCCTCTTTACAAATTAGCCAGAAATGGTATTAATATCCACAGAGATCCTGTCAAAATAGTAGTATATTCAATAGACTTTATAAAGAAGGAGAGGAATCAGGTTATATTTGAGGTGCGTTGTTCTTCAGGAACTTATATTCGTACCCTGTCGCATGATATTGGTAAAAAACTGGGTTGTTGTGCTCATATGGTTCGGTTGACTCGAACCAAGGTTGGATTATTTAGTATGGGAAGTACAATGACTCTGGAAGAATTAAAAACTGCACATAAAGAAGGTAGTTTGTCTAGGAAGCTTTTGCACTTAGAAGAAGTCCTCAACTTTCTCCCGACGGTTCGTGTAAAAGAGGAATACCTAAAGTCTATTTCACACGGCGTAGCACTTTCAAAATGTTTTTTGGAAGCCCTTCCCGACCGGTTTGAACCTGGCCATTATTTTCGGGTTTTAGGAAGCAACGACAAGATACTAGCTGTTGTTGAGCCTGTGGTAGACCAAGATAAGCTATCTGAGCTATCCGCAGAAGATGTTGTATTTAAAGCAAAACGAGTACTATGTTGAACTTTTTTACTAGAGAAGTGATTGAAATGTTTTCGCAGTGGAATAACAAAGGGGTTCCAACCTCGTTCCATCAAGCCAAGTTCCACTACGAAAACATTTGTCAATCATTCTCTTAAATTTAACCTGTTAAAAGGACGCGCTTAATGGCATTCACTAAGGAAACGAAAACAACCATCATTTCCGATCATAAATTGCATGACAATGATACTGGTTCATCAGAGGTACAAATAGCACTTTTGACTAATCGACTAAGTTATCTTAACGATCACTTCAAATCCCATAATAAAGATCAACATTCTAGACAAGGACTGTTAAAAATCGTAAGTCGACGACGAAGGTTGCTAGATCACCTCAAAAAAGAAGATATCAACCGATATCAGGAAATTATTTCACGTCTAAATATTAGACGTTAATCAACATTTGGAGATTATTGAATGGAAAGAGTAGAAATTGAACTAGACGGAAGAACTATATCTTTAGAAGCAGGCGACCTAGCCCGGCAAGCCGGTGGCTCTGTTGTGATAAGACAAGGCGACACAATGGTTCTGGTTGCAGCAACAATGGCACCAAAACCCAGAGAGGGAATAGATTTTTTTCCCCTTACTGTGGACTACAGGGAAAAAACCTATGCTGCTGGAAAAATTCCAGGCGGATACTTAAAAAGAGAAGCTCGACCTAGTGACTACGAAACACTTACCTGTAGATTGATTGATAGACCGCTCCGCCCACTTTTCCCAGACGGATTTCGCAATGAAACACAAGTCGTTTGTTTTGTCGTTTCTCACGACCAAATTAACCCTGCTGATGTTATTGCTCTGACAGGTGCTTCTGCTGCCTTGATGATTTCAGATATTCCTTTTGATAACCCAATTGCGGGGGCACGCATTGGTAGAGTTGAGGGTAATTTCGTATTCAACCCTACCCACGAGGAAAGCGAAAAAAGCGATATCCAACTCCTCATGGCTGGAACTGCAGATGGGATTGTCATGGTCGAAGCGGGGGCTAAGGAAGCAAATGAAGAGGAGATGATGAGCGCTCTAGAGTTTGGGCATGAGCGCATTAAAAAGCTAATCGATCTTCAAGTTCAGCTCAAAGAACGCATTAATAAAGAAAAAGCTGCTGTTGTACAAGAAGAAATTGACACCGCTCTGGTAGAGCGAATCAACAGCATAGCCTGCCCGAAACTTGAACAAGCTATGGAAATTACAGGTAAGCAGGAAAGGACTAATGCTGTTAGCCAAATTAAAACTAACTTAGAAGCTGAAATCAATCCTGAAGGAGAAGACGGCCTAAAGGCTATTCTTGGCAATGTGTTTCATGATGCTGAGAAAAATGTAGTGCGTAAAATGATTTTGGAAAAGAAAAAACGTGTTGATGGAAGAAACCTTAATGAAGTTCGCCCTATAAGCATTAAAACGGGTTACCTCCCGCGTGTTCATGGATCATCCGTTTTTACTCGTGGAGAAACTCAAGCTTTAGTAAGCGCAACATTGGGTACCAACTCAGATGAACAACGACTAGATACTCTCGAACTTAAAGGGACCAAACATTTTTATCTACACTACAATTTTCCAGCATTTTGTACAGGTGAAACCAAGTTCATTGGCGGTCCTGGACGAAGAGAAATTGGTCATGGAATGCTAGCTGAAAGGGCTTTAGTACCCGTTCTTCCAGATAGAGAAAAGTTCCCATATACCATTAGGATCGTTTCAGATATTTTGGAGTCCAACGGGTCGTCGTCCATGGCCTCAGTATGTGGCGGTGCTCTAGCACTCATGGATGCTGGAGTCCCGATCTCAAACCCAGTTGCCGGAATCGCTATGGGTCTCATTAAAGAAGGAGACCAGGTCGCTATTTTGTCAGATATTTTGGGGTCAGAAGATCATCTTGGTGATATGGACTTCAAAGTTGCAGGTACAAAAGATGGGATTACTGCCCTACAAATGGATATTAAGATTGCCGGATTAGATAAGAGCATAATGGAACAGGCCATGCAACAGGCAAAAGAAGGCCGCCTTCATATTTTGGGAGAAATGAATAAATCCCTAGATGCGCCTCGGTCAAACTTGTCAAAACATGCTCCGAGAATCATTACCATGAAAGTGCCCACAGATAAAATTCGCGATATCATTGGTCCTGGTGGCAAAGTTATTCGTGGAATAATAGACCAATGTGGGGTTAGCGTGGATATCGACGACAGTGGCCTAGTCTCTATCGCTTCAGCAGATCAGGCAGCTGCAGATAAAGCCATCGAATATATCGAGAATCTAATTCAAGAAGCAAAAATCGGCACTATTTATCTTGGTAAAGTTAAAAAAATTGTCGATTTTGGAGCTTTTGTAGAAATATTTCCGGGAACAGATGGCCTTGTCCACATTTCTCAGATTTGCGATAGACGCATCCAAAGTGTTTCTGACGAAATACAAGAAGGAGATGAAATTAAAGTGAAAGTTATCGATGTAGATCAACAAGGAAAAATCAAACTTAGTCGAAAAGAAGCGTTGAAAGAAGCTGCTGCCGAAGATAAAGGGTAAAGTCGATAAGTTTTCTANTACTATNAAAGGTCGATGAGCTAATGCTCATCGACCTTTTTTTGCTAGAGAGGAATATCCCAGTTTTTTAACTCATCCATCGCCTTATAGCTGGTTAGATCAAAGTGAATGGGTGTAATAGAAATATAGTTGTTCGACACTTGAAAACAGTCCGCTTCATCATCAACCTCATCAACACGCATTTCACCCGCATACCAGTAATAAGTGTTTTTTCTAGGATCTACTCGCTTGTCAAATGTTTCAATGACGCGAGACTTTCCTTGCCTGGTAATAGATACCCCTTTAATTTCTGAATAAGGCACTGCAGGTATATTCACATTAAGTGACACACCATCTGGCAAACCATTTTTTAAAACAATTTTTGCCAGTCTGGCACCAAATTTGGCTGAAAACTCAAAGTCAGAATTATCAAACGAATTAAGGGAAACTGCAATGGCGGGAATCCCTTCAATGGTAGCCTCAGTTGCGGCAGACACCGTTCCCGAATAAATGGCACATGTTCCCAAATTCCCACCTTGATTGACACCTGAAACCACCATTTCTGGAGGTTGCTCAAAAAGTACTGTCGTCGCAAGTTTTATGCAGTCTGCTGGGGTTCCATTTATGGCATAGCCAATAAACTCATTATCTTCTTCTATTTTACGTACTTTAAGCGGTTGGGTTAAAGTAATTGCGTGCCCCATTGCACTTTGTTCAGTTTCAGGGGCAACAATCACTACTTCAGAGAACTTGGCCAACTCTTTATAAATTGCACGAATTCCGGCAGCTCGGAAACCGTCGTCGTTACATAAAACAATCATAAAAAAAATACCCACGAGCGTTATACCACCCGTGGGTTCTAGTAAGTTAAACTAGGCAGGCTAAATACTTCCTAGAGCTTCAGCTTGATACACTAAGTTAATTATGCTTATTAAAATACTCCTGTGANCCTTTAGGGTCAGGTTTCATTCCATCTGCTCCAGCACTCCAGTTAGCAGGACAAACCTCGCCATTTTTTTCATGGTATTGCAAAGCATCGACCATACGTAAAGCTTCATCTACATTACGTCCAAGAGGTAAGTTATTTATTAGTTGGTGTTGTACCACACCCTCTCTATCAATCAAGAATAACCCACGAAATGCGATCCCCATATCTGCTAANACATCATAATCTTTGCTAATCTGCTTATTTAGGTCAGCAACCAGGGGATACTTTATCTCTCCTAATCCGCCTACCTTACGGTCAGTATTCCTCCAAGCCAAATGAGAAAAGTGACTGTCAACCGAAACACCAAGCACCTGAGTATTTCTTTTTTCAAACTCTGCATTCTTTTCACTAAACGCAATAATTTCTGTGGGACAAACAAATGTAAAGTCTAATGGATAGAAAAAAAGTACTACATATTTCCCCTTATAGCCGGATAGCTCGAGTTGTTCAAATGANCCATCAGGCATGACAGCCTGAGCACCAAAGTCAGGTGCAGGTTTAGAAACTAATGTTGCCATTTTATTCTCCTAAATTTCGAAAAAAATATTGTTATTTTAAGAGAATCAATGTATCACAAAAAACAGAACCGGTTGAAAGTATGACAAAGATTAATTACACCCTTAAAACGATCAAATCTTTGTATATTTGTAAGTCTTACAGTTTCTTATCGCAATCCAACGTCCCTTGACAACCAGTAAACCCTTTATTTACAATATTTTTAGATATAATATGAAGCAAGGGTTTTGAGTAAACCAATAGTTTCAACCAATCCTACAAGCCAATGATTATATAATGAACATTCTATTCCTAGGCTCGGGAACCTCCACCGGGGTCCCTTCATTGTGTTGTGACTGTAGTGTCTGTCTGTCCGATAATATTAAAAATAAACGCTTGCGGTCCTCAATACTCGTTCGCAATAACGGAAATCATATTCTAATCGACACTTCAACAGACCTGAGGCAACAATGCCTTACTAATAACATCACCCATATCAACCATGTTTTATATACTCATCACCACGCCGACCATTTACATGGCATAGATGAGTTAAGAAGCTTTAATCACTTCAATAAAGTTATAATTCCATGCTATGGCAACAAAGATACTATCCATCAAATAAAAAAGAATTTTAATTATATTTTTGANAAGACAACTCAGGTTGGTGGTGGACTACCTAAGCTAACCTTAAATGTAGTGGATAATGAGTGCTTTAGTCTAGGTGGCGTCTCAATTACTCCATTAGATATTATTCATGGGGAAATGCATATATTGGGTTACAAACTTAATCGGTGTGCTTATATAACTGACTGCAGTGAAATCCCACGCGAATCAAAAAAAAAACTGCAAAACCTTGACACTTTAATTCTTAATGCCCTGGGATTTGATCCTCATCCAACTCATTTTTCATTAAGTCAAGCTCTGACTACAATAGAAGAACTCAAACCCAAACGCACCATTCTATCTCATATTAACCATAAGTTTGACCATAGCAAAATCTCACTAGAGTTACCCAGGGGGGTTGAGTTAGCTTACGATGGGATGGCCGTAGAATGCTAAAATATTTGTGGTTTTAATCAAAGTCAATATCGCGCAGTGGAATATCTTTTGACTTGTCAGCATGCTTCTGCGCTTCTTTAAATTTCTCTTCTAGGATGCGACTTCTATCTTTTTGCACTTCGCTTCGCTTGTTAAATAAAGATTCTTGTTCTTTTTTATGCGCATCATGCTCCTTTACCATATCAGCCAAAGAAGGTATGACTTTGGCCTTCTTCTCCTCCCAGATAATCTCACCTGTTTTTTTATCAACCTGTAACCTGGTTTCGCAGCAAGGGCAAATAACTTCCATTCTTCCAGAACTCATAAGCCATTACACCTTTCCAAAAAAAAATATTTTTAGTCTAATAAATTCATCTATTATTATAGCAAATCTACCTACTTCTCAGTAAGAAGTCCATAACGTCACTAATTACTCAACTATAAATACAGCAAAAAAAATGCCTAAATCAAAAGGTTACTTTATTACCGGAACAGACACCAGTGTAGGAAAAACAGTTGTCACAGCTTGCCTTCTGGCACTTAATCGCCAGCGGGGATTAGACACAGGCTTTATGAAGCCTATTGAAACAGGGGTCAATCAGGAGTGCAGTTCAGAAGAAAATTCGGATGCAAAGTTTCTTCTTACAGTCTCAGGAAATAAAGATTCTATTGAGGAGGTATCTCCTATCCGTTTGAAACCCACCGCCTCCCCTTTACAGGCCACAAGAATTACCGGTCAAACTATAGATATTAGCCTTATTCTTGAAAACTTTCGCAGGCTGCAAACAAAACATGATCGAATGCTTGTTGAGGGTATTGGTGGACTTCTAGTTCCGTTGACAACCAATTACTCAGTCTCTGACCTTATTAAAGATATGAGTTTACCTCTCATCATAGTAAGCCGATTCTCACTAGGGACTATCAACCATACTCTTTTAACTGTGAAAGCAGCGCAAGAAACTGGAGTTAAAATCGCAGGAATAATTTTGAACCATTCTGAAGATAGGCCTCTCAACGAAATTGAACTCGGGCAGGCTTCCCTCATTCAGGAGCTTTCTAATGTGCCTATACTAGGGGAGTGCCCATTCATAGATTCAATTTCTGCGGAGCAATTCGATAGCAAACTGCAAAAAAAAATTGAAGGTTGGAAAGTTTAACAGGAAACACTCAAATAAAATATTTTAGCGAAATCAACTATCAGAACCTGAAACAAATTGATAACCCTTCTCCCTCACGGTAAGAATATGAACTGGTTTTTGAGGCCTCTTCTCGAAGTATTTTCTCAGACGGGAGATAAAGTTATCGACAGTTCGTGTTTCGGTTTGAGGGTCGTACCCCCAAACCTTTTCTAATAATTCTTCACGACTAACAATATCGTCTTTTTTCTCTACCAAAAGTTTCATAACAAGAGCTTCCTTGGTGGTTAAGTAAAACTCACCGTCAACACCTTTGACTTTACCAGTCCTAAAATTAATCCACATTTCAGAAAACCGAAAAACATCTTGGTCGTGCACTGGCTCTTTATACCATTCNGAGCGACGCAGAATACCCTTTATACGCAACANAAGTTCTGGGAGATGGAAAGGTTTCGTCAGGTAATCATCTGCCCCCGCTTGTAAACCAATTTCNCGATCTTTTTTGGACGATTTAGCGGTCAGCATGAGAATAGGAAATCGTATATTAGTTTCTCTTATAGTACGTGCTACTTCAAGCCCTCCCAAACCAGGGAGCATAAGATCAAGAACTATGAGGTCAAAATCCTTTTCCCGTAATTGTTCGAGCGCAGAAGCACCATTATCAACTAAAAACACCTCATAACCTTCCCGTTCAAGGTTAAACTGAAGACCTTTTGCCAAATGTGGATCATCTTCAACTAATAATATTTTATTCGCTTCCGCCATTACTAATTCACCTCACTTGCAGACTTTTGATTTTTTTCAGCAAAAGTATTATCAACTGGCAAACTCACCATGAAGCGAGCACCTTTTCCTTGGCCCTCACTAAAAGCATTTATTTTTCCTTTGTGGCTCTTGATAATTTGACGAGAAATATACAGACCTAACCCAGCACCTTCTAAATCTTGAGTTTCTTGATTCTGCACCCGATAAAACTTTTTAAAAACTTTTTTAAGTTCCTTTTTTTTAAATCCAAATCCCTGGTCTATAAAATCAATAATACAAAATTTTTGATCCTGCCTGACTTCAATAATAAGGGTAGTACCAGAATGTGAATATCTCAAGGCATTCGCAATTAAGTTATTAAAAACCATTCGCATAGCCTTAGCATCTATATTGACTTTGGCATGACTATTAAATTTCAGCTGAATCTGACACTGTTTATCTTCAAATAATTTTTTATGGTGATTAATTATTTCTTGTAAAAATAAAACAATATCCACCAAAGTAAATTGTAATCGCATGCTCTTCGGATCAGATTTACTTGATTCAAGAATATTATCTATAAGATCGGATAATCGTTCTGTATCAGACAACATAATCTCAACAAAGTCTTGTGCCTCTTCCGACGACACTTTTTGGTACTTGATCGTTTCTAAGTAAAGTCGAATAGATGCCAGAGGGGATTTTAGCTCATGAGATACACTTGAAACAAAATTGCTTTGAAGTTGATTTAGTCGAGACTGCTTATTCCAGTAAACGAATATCACATAAACTCCGGCAAGAATCATTAACATCAGTACCCCGCCCTCTAAAAGGACAACCCAATTAAAGTTCGACTCTAATAATTCGGGAGGAAGTTTTTTGGTAAACTCAGCCAAATTCTGGCTATTCTTAAAATACCAATATATCCAAACTGCCATCAAACCAATCCAGGCAACCTGAATCACAATAAACACAAAAATAGGATGAAATAATGCTTGAAGCCTTTTCATAAAAGAGTCTCTGGATTAGGAGAAATGTCCAAGTTTTTAAACCTTCCTTCATGCGTTAAATATTACATAAGTTTTACATTCGTATTCGACATTCAAGGTTAGTATGTTAACCATTGAAGAAAAATTAAGTTAACTATAACCCAATTGAAAGTAACCGACTATGCCAACTTTATCACGAGTAAAGCCTAAGCTCACGTTTAACAAGGGTATTGCTGGATTTTTTATCTTCCTTCATCTTGGAGCGTTATTGGCATTTTTCCCTTTTGCTTTTTCCTGGAGTGCGGTAGCTCTGATGTTATTCTTGCACTGGTTGACTGCTTCTATTGGAATTTGTTTTGGTTATCATAGGTATCTTACCCACAGAGGAATGGATCTTCCAAAGTGGCTGGCTAATACTATTGTGTTTATCGGATCACTAGCTTGCCAGAACGGACCTATTAAGTGGGTGGCTCATCACCGGATGCACCATGCAGGATCAGATACAGAGCGGGATCCACATAGCGCAAAAAATAGTCTCTGGTGGGCACATCTAGGGTGGATGATCTATAAACACCCAGAATTCGACGATGACAAAGTAATTCAAAACTACACGAAGGATATTTCAGACAACAAGTTCTATCAGTTTCTAGAAAAAAACTATATTAAAAATCAGTTTGTACTTGGCTTTATTTTTCTTGCAATCGGAGGACTACCTTGGGTTGTATGGGGAATATTTTTGCGACTCGTACTTGTCTATCATGGCACTTGGTTTGTTAATAGCGCGGCACATGCTTTTGGCTATAAAAACTTTGAACTTGAAAACGATCTTTCTACTAACTGTTGGTGGGTGGCTATTCTCGCCTACGGAGAAGGCTGGCACAATAACCATCACGCCTTTCCAAAATCAGCTCAGCATGGTCTGCGTCCCATGGAGCTAGACATTACCTGGATGGCCATCTGGGCTCTCAAAAAAATGGGTCTGGTAAAAAATATCAGAGTTGCCAAAGTGAAACGATCCACAAACGCCACCTCTATCGATTCAGCTTTTGAAGGAGAAATGGTTAAACAAGCTGCTTAATTACCCTCCTCCCCGCATGGCACTGACTACACAAGCCTATGGACTTGTGAAAAATAAAAACCATTTTTCACAGGGCCCACAGGCTCTGCTGCTAGATTATTTTTTAGGAATGGGGCAGGATCTTCTCCCCATAGGTCATTAGATATAAATTCATGTGAAGCCCCTTTTTTTCTATCAATAAACTCTGCACTTTCCATGTTTTTAATCTCATTCGAACACAAACTCAATATGGTAACCAGANTATTTTCTTAANTTGATTACCCGGTTTTCAAATATCAGGTACTGNCCCTTGATGCCTGTAAGTTTTTCAGTAAACTCACCTTCCTTATCCAGNTTGTGACTTGTTATTTTTAATGGAACAGATTGAACAGGATAAGTAAAGGATTNAACTTCTTCTTCATGCAAGGCGTATTGACTAAGTTCTCTAGGAATACAACGAATCATTTTTTCACGCACAGTAGAAAAATCTATGTCTTCAACTTTCCCTAAAAGCATTTTTCTCCAGTTGGTCTTATCAGAAATATTTTTAGCCAAGGCTATCTCAATTTGGCCCGATAGAAGCCTGCGGGGAACCTTGGCAATAATCAATGCTTTGACCGCTCCTTGGTCGATCCAACGGCTTGGAATATTATAATGACGGGTTATTCCTACCTTCACTCCGGATGTCTGTGATAGGTAAACATAATGGTCTATATTGCAGTATTTTTCATAAAACTCTCGATCAGCTTCATTCCCTTTATCATGTTGGCATTTTTCTGGACGCACCGAACAAATATCATTTTCCGGCAAGTCTCGCGCGCACGGGAAACAATACCCATCATTATATGTTTTTTTAATTTTGCGACCACACTCAACACAGGTGATTATGCCTGTATATCTAATGGTTGTCCGATGGCCTACCATAGGTGTTAAGGAATATGATTGGTCATTGAAGTTTAAGAAATACTGTATGGGAATATCTGCCTTGTGAGTCATTTTACTCAACTGACCACTAATTACTTTTGGCATCGAATCAAAGTTTCCTATTTATCAAAGAAATTAGTTGGAAGACGATTTTTTTGAAGTGAAATAGTATAAGGCAAATAGAGCGACACTAACTCCAAAAATCAAAGTGAGTGATTCAAAGATAAGAAAAGAAAGACAAAATAAAACCAGATAGAGCAATATTTTAATCACCTAGTATCTCAAATCGCCCATGAATTTTTCTCAATAATATAAACTGATTGTAAGGTGTTGATTAGGTTCTTAACGGAATGGCCTCTAAAACTTAAATTTGATTCTATATTAGAGTTGATAGGACGCAGATCATTAATTTTAAAAAAGAGGTTCTGTTAACCACCCATAATACCCAACCAATCTTCCAAGCTCTTAATTTGCAAGTAAGAATTAGTTTCACGAACGTTGCCCATCGGCGCAGATGGTTTCCCCCCATAATTATGTCCTGGATAAAGCACCACCTCATCCTGAATCTTTGCTAGCCGTCGAGTTAAGGTGTCATACATAACCTCACTATCACCCCCTGGCAAATCAACACGGCCACATCCTTGCAAAAACAAAGTATCTCCGGCAACAAGAGAGTCTCCAACCCGAAAACACTGAGATCCTGGAGTATGTCCTGGTGTATGCAAAAAAGTAATGTCTATGGACCCAATGCTTAGGACTTCTTCGCTATCAGTCAAGCGCAAATCTGAATCCGAAAGGCCTGTCACCTGCTTTAACCCTTCGGCTTCATGTTTGTTTACATAAACAGGGGCAGAATTTTTTTCCATCAATTCAGCAAGCCCTGTAATATTCATGCCAAAAATACTACCCCCAACATGATCCGGGTGGTAATGGGTAACCAAGGAGCCTTTCAACTTCATTTCCTCGGTTTCAATCACATTAAGAATCCCATCAATATCCCATGCTGGGTCAACAATCACACATTCCCGGGTATTTTTATCTCCAATTATGTAAATAAAGTTTGCCATTTGCTTAGCAGAAGAATCTGATTGACCAATATCGACTCCTGACAATAACTGTTTAAAAAATAACGGATTTTCTTCAGACACAAAATTCCCCCTTACCNGTTTTATTGAAACGTTCCCAGCCAAATCAACTTGCGCATTGTAACAGATCCTATTATTTATACACTGTTGGTGGAACGAACCAATTGGTTACACTTGCAGGGTTAGCTATGTTAAAATCTAGTTAGACTTTGATTCTTAATAGCTCTGATTAAATATTTGAGTTAGAAAAACAATTAAGTGTTTTTTTAGAAAACTCCTAGCCAAGCCATGTGTCGGCCGACCTATTCCTAACTATCCTGGTCTCTATTCGATTACATTGCCGAATGAGTATCGAAGGTTAATTAACTTAGCTGACCCACCTTCAGCACGAACTCTCATCAAATGTAGGTNAAAATATTTTGGAATATTTATTAACGCTCTATCACACGCTACGATTTTGGATTGTAATAGTAATCCTATCTATAATTCTTGGAACTATAGCTATTATTCTGGGAATATTTGATAAAAGCGGAAATCAATCTCATAAAGTGGCTGCTTTATGGAGCAGGTTAATTTGCGAGTGGAATGGCATTCGAGTTGAAGTTAGTGGGACAGAAAATATCTTGGTTGATCAACCTCAAATTTTTATAGCAAATCACCAAGGCTACTACGATATTTTCACTTTAGCAGGTTATTTGCCTGTCCAACTCCGATGGGTTTCAAAAGCGGTCTTATTTCGAGTCCCATTTATGGGTTGGGCAATGAGTGCAGCTGGTTATATTCCTGTTGAAAGAAATAATCGAAAACAATCATATCAAGCTTTCCTGAGCACACTCGAAGCTATCAAAGCAGGAAGTTCTGTAGTTGTTTTTCCTGAGGGGACACGATCTGAGGACGGAAACATCGGTGTTTTTAAAAAAGGAAGTCAACTCCTGGCCCAACGCGCCAAAGTACCAATGGTCCCTGTAACAATCATAGGAACTCGGGATATCATCCGTAAGGGCAGTATGCTTATTAACCCTCAGTCAGTCAGAATTATTATTTCCCCTTGCATAAAACTGGAGGGGAAAGATGCAAAAAAAGGAGATGAAAGACTTCAAGGAATACGTAATATAATATGTAAAAACTTTAAACCTATCTGAATGCATTCCTTACAAAATACCTCTTAAAAAAACTTTACGCGATTCACTTACGGTTAAAAAATTTCATCAGTGATCTCTTTCGAGGTTATTAAATTTTTCCTGCTAAAGTTGAACTGCCACCCACAAGCCCACCGCAATAAAATTCTTATTTGCTAGTTCTAATGTGCATTATATAGTCCATCTTGTCTGACGAAGAAAAACTTACATCTGTAAATGTTATTGTGCTTCCTGAAACTGAAAAATTTCCACTTTGCACTTTACCATTAATCGAACAAATTATATTATTTGCTGACATAGGTTCAAAAGCAAAATCTCCCTTTTTTAATTCATATGTTGTTTTAGAATCAGATAAAGTTATGTTGTCTAACGTATCGTAGGATGCCAT
>JGI26380J51729_10000361_pt1 | contig 24118 bp, 26 predicted proteins | sample SaaInlV_165m_DNA_FD_51729 | JGI IMG/M metagenome (IMG submission 51729) | reverse complement strand
CTCTCACGCAGGTAATGATGGCCAGCAACGTATTCCAGCGCTGCGCGAAAACGGTACGGCGGGTAATAACCGCGAAGACGGAAAATCTCGTTCCCGCCAGGGCCAAAAAACACCAGCGATGGCGTAAAGTTGGTCCCAAGCATTACCGAGAAATCCCGTTCGGTCAGGGTCTCGCCCTGAATGTTGGTGACCGGCAGATCGCCCCAGATGTCGATCGGGACCACATCAAAATGCGCCTGAGTGTAACGGGCAATCTCGGGGTCGCCGAAATTGGTTTCAAGCAACGCCTCACAATAGGCGCAGTTCTCCTGCCCGAAATACACCACCAGGGCGCGTTTGTCCGACTGCAACGCTTCGAACAAATCCTCACGTAGATCGAGAAAACTTGCCTTGAACCACTCAGGAAGATCAATGTGCCGCTGGCGCGGCTGGTCATCTATCAGCGGTGTTTCGGTCTGACCCATGATGTGCTGGCTTCAGAAAAGGCGAGCGCCTGTCGCCAACTAACCCTTGGCGGTCTTGCGCAGCTAAGGAACCTTTACAGCGCAAGATATCCGGGATTATTGGAGATACCTTTGACACGAGGCACGTTCGCAACCACATCGCGAATCACTTTGCGGTCACGCAGGTACTCGCCCACCACATCCCAGATATCCGGCAGTTCATCAGGCTGGGGGTTCACGCTCGCCCAGCCCGCCACCTTGTATATATGTGATGGATCCAGCGGTTTGCCATTCAGCTCCAGTGCGGACAGGCGCTCGCCGATCGGCGCCGTCGGGTTGATGGCATAACGTAACCCACCAACCCGTACCATATCGCCGCCCATCTGGTAGTAGGGATCGGCATTAAAGAGGTTGTCAGCAATATCCTCGAGTACCAGTTTAATGGTCTCGCCGCTCATCTCAACGAGGGTAGACTTGGCGTAGGTGATTCCCGTCTGATCCATTAACCGCTCGACCGTGATTGGGTCACCCGGCAATACACTGGTTCCCCAGCGAAAGCCCGGGGAGAAGGCAATATCGGCGCCACGCACCTCGATCAATGCATCAACAATGACCTGATCGAATGTGCCGATAAAATTGCCGCGTCGGTACAGTGTGGTTTCGGTTGTGGCCAACACAGTATCTAACTGCTGTTTAAATGGCTCGCGCGCGCCTTCGATAAGCATCGCCATCTCGGGATCCGCTGGCAACAGGTTGGCAAATATCGGCAACAACCGAAAGCGGTAATCCGCCACTCGCCCATCGCGCACATCAAGATCCATCACCGAAAGAAACTTGGTATTNGAGCCTGAATTAACAACCAGGGTCTGGCCACCGGCATTGCTGATCACACTGGGCTTAGGTATTCCGTCATGAGTATGGCCACCAAGAATGACATCGATCCCGGTCACCCGGGTTGCCATTTTCAGATCCACATCCATACCGTTATGCGAGAGCACCACAACGACTTGTGCCCCTTTAGCTCTGACCTCGTCGACCATCGCCTGGCACTGTTCATCGCGAATGCCAAAGCTCCAATCCTCGATCATGTAGCGTGGGTTGGCGAGCGTAGTGTAAGGGAAGGCTTGGCCGATAATAGCGACCGGGATGCCATTCATTTCACGAATACTGTAGGGCTTGAACACCCGTCCGGAATCCTCGTCAAAGGCTGGCTTACCCTCAAAGGACGCATCCTCGGTCAGCATAATATTCTGTGCCAGAAACTCGATCGGGGGCAGTTCGCGCTCAATAATCTCGCGAACCCGGTCCATGCCGTAGGTGAACTCCCAGTGCCCAGTCATGATGTCAACGCCCAGCAACTTGCAGGCATCAANCATNTCCTGGCCNTTNGTCCACAGCGAAGTCGCAGATCCTTGCCAGGTATCACCGCCATCGAGTAGCAGGCTGTTTGGCCGTGACGCGCGTAACCGTTTGACCAGCGTCGCCAGATGGGCGAACCCACCCACCTTGCCATACTTGTGGGCAGCGGCCTCAAAATCCAGACAGGTGAAGGCATACGCATTGGCCGATCCCGCCGGGATAGAAAAATGCTCTAAAAATTTCTCACCCACCACGTGTGGCGGTTGGCCAAAAGCTTTACCGATACCAATATTGAAATTGGGTTCACGAAAATGCACGGGCATCAACTGTGCATGGCAGTCGGTAAAATGCAGCAGGGACAGATTGCCAAAGGTAGGCACGTCATAGTCCGTAGCCTGGGCAGAAGCGCTACGGCCATTGACCGCCATACCAGCAGCGCTGGCTGCGGCAAGTAAACGCATAAACTCACGTCGGGTCAAACTCATAGCGCTACTCCTTCAGTTGCTTCTTTGCGGCACCCTATGGAAAGGGGTTCCAAGGGTCGCACCAAGAAATCGGGGGTTAGGCCGCCTAAGCATTATAGTGTTCCACTGGCTCGCAAACGGTGATACACAGGCGTTGTTTCTGGGGTCTGGGTAAAAAAAACCTGGCCGTAAAGGCCAGGTTTTTCATTTGCTGCCGTGGCCCCATCATGCTGTCTCGTACCAATCTCAGCATGGGGGGTCAGCTGTCTTGTTTATTGGCGCTGGCTCGGCACCTTGAGCGGTACGCCCGTGTTCATGATGGCCTCGTAATACTCGAGCGCCTTGTACTCGGTGCCCTGAGCTTTAAACGGAGACGCTCGAACCTGCTTGTTGCAGCCGCCGTAACGCCGATGCGTCGTCCCCCAAGGTTTGCCTGACATCGACCACTTGGTACGGTAGACCGGAAAGCCCACGCCATGACCCAGACCCGCGCTCAGCACGTCACCGCGGACGCTGTTACCGGAATTAGTTACATGACAATCTGCGCAGGAGAAGTTCAACTGGCCGCGCTTGGCCCAGTAGAACTGGCGACCCTTCTCATACCAGGCCTGTGCACCCGCTGCCGAGAAATCCACCGCCATCGGCTCGTCGTTGAATTGCGACTTGTAGTGGGCAATGAGTCGTGCCATTTTGCCGCGCTTGACATTTTTTATCGGTTTTTCACCATTAGCCTTCAAACACGCGTTCAGATCGGCTACCAGGGTGCGCAGATCATCGCTGGCGCCATCGTAGACGGGGTAGGTATTTGCCGGCGCCAGGTCACAGTCGTCAAAGCCTTTGCCATTGGCAAAAGGTGCGGACCACTCTTCCTCGGCCTTTTCCATCTCGGGTTCATAAGGGGGGAAATCCATCATCAATTCCCAGTTAGCCCGCCGATGCGCGTACTGTGGCAACGCATTAACCCCATCGACATAATCTTCCAGCGCTACGCCCGGAAAACGCTTCAGGAAAAATCCCTGAAACTCAGCGATATCGTTNTTAATTTCGGCCTCGGAAATCGCCTGGGCAGTCGAAGCAGTCAGTACTGCCATGCCCATGCCGACTGCCAGTGATACCAATTTTTTCATCAGTCCCCTCCTCAGTATTGAGCTGCCGGCACCACGGCCGGCAACACTGGATGCGCTATAGGTTTACTTGACCGCCTTTTCGACGGTGCCAGTCTCACCCTTGTTGTCGGTCCAGGTGGCGCTGATCGTGTCACCAGACTTTGCGCCAGCCATAGACATGCCGATGAGCGGATTCTTGGACACGCCGGCGCCCAGGTTAGCCTGAGCAACTACCGCGCCGTTTACGGCGAAATCCATGGTCCGGATATAGTGCGCGGGTATCTTCTCACCTGTTTTCTTGTCCTTGCGCAGACCCGTCTCCATGGGGTGCTTGGCAAGCACCATCACGTCGCGACCACCGGTCTTGTTCTTTTTGATCTTCATCTTAGTAGATGCCATCTTATTGATCTCCTACTGAATTCTGTCGGGTTAACCGCCGCAACCGCCAACGGTGACTTTGACCTCCTGAGAGGCTTTGTACACCTTGCCACCTGCTTTAACGTAGCAGTTGACTGGGGAGGTCTGACCCATCTTGATGCGGGCGCTGAACATGCCGCCGGCACTGCCAGCGGCCATCTGCAACGAGGTTATGAACGGGGAAGGGTTTTTTGCAACCACGACCGCGATCGCCTCGACGTCTGCAAGGGAGGTCATCACCTTGATCGGTACCACGGCACCGTTTTCGGCCTGCAGCGGCGCCTTAAGGGTGACGTCGCCACTGTCTTGGGCATCCGCTGAGCCAAAGAAAGCATTCAGCGCGTCGGCTTCGCTCTTAGCCGTGAATGCGGCCTCGGGCCAGGCGGCTGCCAGGACTCGAGTCGGGGCGAGCAGCCCAGCACCCGCTGCCACGGCGATCGCGCCCGCGGCCATAGAGCTTTTAAGAAAAATTCTGCGTTTCATGAGTCTTGTCTATCCTCTTTATATTCAAAATGTGTCTTGTTTAATCGCCGGGGTATGTTCATCCGACTACGGATGCTGCAGCCTAGATAGAGAGCAGCCAGTCTACGATATTGTCGATGTCCTCTTCGCTAATCAACTTGTGTCGACCGAACGGTGGCATCGAAGTCGTGGGGTTTTTCGCGGTAGCGTCCCATACCTGGGCGCGCAAATCGTCGCGGTTGGGGAAGCGAGCTGCCATCGCAACCAATGGTGGTGCGATGTTACCGCCTACAGGAAAGCCTTCAGGCCAGGGNTTAACCATTGCCTGGTGACAGGCGAGACAGTTACCGGCCTTTCGGTTGATTGCCGTGCACCAGCCCTTGATGATGGTGTCTCCATCCTTGGCAACCTTCTTGCACTGCTCGTCTGTGGGCCAGTCACCCGCTTGTGCAGCTGGGCCATATCCAGCTGTTGCCGCAAGTACGATCGCTGCGCCAAAAGCGACCACAGCAGTCTTCAGTTTGAGCATGGCTATCCTCCAGTTACTGGTGCCGTACCTGCCAGGGTCCGGCACACTATATTTTTTGAGTCCTGACAACCCCGGAACAAACCCTCAGGGTATGAGGGCCACATTTAACTCGGGTTCTGCGAGATTATCAAGGATTAATGATATTCTAAATTATCGAATATTCTTATGTATGGCCTAATAGGCCTTTTCAATCAGGCTCTTGCTAATGAAATATTGCGCACTTTNGGCCTAGTANTGGCCCAAATCCAGTTTTCTGCGNGCCTTATCCTTTTATTAAAATTTCTTGTTGGCCCCCTGGTTAAATCTTCTAACAGCTCTAATTGATTCAACGAGTTTTAGCGATTCGCCGCCGCTTAGCGCGTTCCATCGCGCATCATCTGCGTTTTAATTTCCTTTATTCGTGCGCTGATGCTGGCCTCAAGATAGGCACTATCTGTGCCGTAGCCGGCGGCAGTTTCTAACTGTGCGAGTGCCTGATCGTATTCATCACGCCAGTAGTGATACTCAGCCAGGGCCTGAAACGATCGTTCCGGGTGACCGGTTTCCCCTTCAACGCGGGCCAACAGCCGATAAAGTTCAGCCTGTCTTGGCGCCTCCCTTAAAGCACTACGCAATACCGAGTGCGCATCGACAAATTTACCGGCTTTCATCAGAGTATCGGCCAGGTAGTACGCCATGGCCGGTGATCGACGATCTGGCTCGGCCAAAAACTGTAGTACCGACACGGCCTCATCTGCAGAGCCACTCGCAAGCAGGGCCTGGGCAAGAGCGACCTTATAAGGCGGGTAATCCGAGTAATCCGTCACCAGATGCCTGGCATTTTCAATCGCACTTTGGTGATCCCCCAGCCGTACCTGGGACAGCACCAGGCCATAACGTGCAGCCCTTGCTACTAGAGCGTCCGTCGAGCGCACTTCGTGGGCGAAGGCGACCGCGGATTTTTCAGCCTCTTCAGCGAAAACCGCACGAATTCTCGTGCGCGCATGGTAATAATCAAGCGAGGGCGCAACAGAGAATCGCGGGTATTGCCGAAGGCGCCCCTCTACTAACGCCAGGCGGTTCTGGGTCAGCGGATGCGTTCTGAGGTACTCCGGTGCACCAACGGCCTGGAGCCGGCTCTCCTGATCCAGTCGCCCCAGAAAACCCATCATAGCCGCAGCGGGATAGCCTGCCTTGGTAAGGATCATCAGCCCCAGTGCGTCGGCTTCACGCTCAAATTCACGGTTGTAACGCAACTGATCAGAAAGCGCCGCGCCGCTGGTTGCCGCCATCGCCGCTGCACCGACCTGGCCGCCCAGCAAGATCGCCGCGATGATACCTGCTGTCGTTGGCAACTGGCGCTGGCGCGCCCGATCCATCATCCGTGGCAGATGGCGCTGCGCCACATGAGCCAACTCATGAGCCATGACGGAAGCCAATTCAGCCTCGTTTTGCGTTGCCAGAACCAGCCCGGTAAAAACAGCGAGCCGCCCACCAGGGCCAGCGAAAGCATTGATAAGCTTGTTATCAATCAGGAAAAACCGCAGGCTATCGACATCGCCTTCAAGATCAGTGGCCAATCGCTGACCCAGGCCCTGTATGTATTCCAGTAGCAACGGGTCGTCTATGAAACGCATCTGCTGGCGCGCTGAAGCGATAAACTGACGGCCCATCGACTGTTCTTCAGGGGTAGTGATGATACCCACGCGAGTATCCCCAAGAGATGATGCTAAGTTCACCTCACCGACCGTGCCGGCGCTCACTAGGGACAAAACAACGAACAGCCCGAAGGACAGACGGCACCACCCAGTTTTAAACCCTGTCCTGTTCACCACGTTAGTTTAACAAAGCCCCTGTCAGGCGGGATTTGGTTTCAACGCGGCCGAGCTTTAGAATCGCCGACCGTGTGGCTGGGTCAGATCGGCCCTCAATTACAAATACACGCCCGATGACTTGGGTGCGTGATATGGAGAGTCCTATGCTGCAAACATTCAGCGACGAACAATTGAAAGAGCGTGAACAGCAACTGCAGGCGCAGTTCGCAACTGCCTGCGATGCCGGCCTGTCACACGATATGACGCGTGGCAAACCTGCCCCCGAACAACTTGACCTGGCCGGCGAACTCCTCTCGCTACCCGGCTTGGGTAACTTCCGTGATTCACACAATACGGACTGTCGTAACTACGGAGGTATCGACGGACTGCCCGGGCTAAAAGCCCTGTTTGCTGCCATTCTTGAGTGCCAGGCCCAAGATGTCATTGTCGGCGGTAGTAGCAGTTTGACCATGATGTATGACAGCGTTGTCCGAGGCGTTCTTTTCGGCGTGCCCGGTGGCGACAAACCCTGGGGTCAACAGGGCACTGTGCGCTTTTTGTGCCCAGCGCCTGGCTATGATCGTCATTTCGAGATCACCAGCCACCTGGGATTCGAATTGCTCAATGTCGATATGACCGACGAAGGGCCTGATATGGACCGGGTTGAAGCGCTCGTGGCCGACCCGTCAGTCAAAGGAATCTGGTGTGTACCCCGTTACAGTAATCCCACGGGAATTACCTACAGTAAGGCTGTGGCAAGACGGCTTGCTCGGATGACCGCTGCACCGGACTTTCGCATCTTCTGGGACAATGCCTACGCCGAACACCACCTGAGCGAAAAACGTACCCCGGTACCGGATATCCTGAGCGAATGTCGTGACGCGGGTAATCCGGACCGAGTACTGATGTTCGCTTCGACCTCGAAGATGACGCTGGCCGGCTCTGGTATCTCAGCGATGGCCGCCAGTGCCGCCAACCTTGACGATGCCCGTCGCCACCTGGCCGTTCAAACTATTGGCCCGGACAAAATTAACCAGTTACGCCACTTGGCATTTCTTGGCGATATCGATGGACTTCGCGCTCATATGNCCCGTCACGCCCAGATTCTCAANCCCAAATTTGCACTGGTCCAGGAAATTCTTGAACGCGATCTTGGCGGAAANGGNGTCGCAACCTGGTCTAATCCAGCTGGCGGCTACTTTGTCAGTGTCGATGGGCCCGATGGATGCGCCCGAACAATAGTTGAAATGGCAGCGCAGGCTGGGGTGAAACTCACCCCTGCGGGGGCGCCCTTTGCCTACCGTCTCGACCCAAGGAACGCCAATATACGCCTAGCGCCCACTTTCCCTCCGCTNGAGGATATTCACCAGGCCATGGGGGTTTTTACCCTTTGCCTGGAGCTTGCAGCGATCCGGCAACGACTGGGCCAGACCTGAGATTTCGGGCAAAACTAAAAAGAATTTGTACTTTGCATCGGGATATGTTTTAAAATTTGGTTATCTACTAATATATTGTGTATTCCCCCGTTCCCCAAAAATGCTGTTCTTGATCGGGGCCGCGGACTGCAAAGCGACCCTTCTGGTTATGGGAGCATCGTTCAGTCAGTTAACCCAGCTCCACCGGGCACGCGACCTGCCAACAAAGATCAGCGCTGAACGGATGTCACTGAATCTACTGCAACCATGAGGAAACAAAGCTATGCCCGACTCCAACCAGGAACTCGACGCCCGTGGATTGAACTGCCCGCTGCCGATATTGCGCGCCAAGAAGACGCTGAACGGTATGGCGGCCGGTGAAGTACTCAAAATCATGTCCACAGATCCCGGATCGGTAAAGGATTTTCAGGCCTTTGCCACACAAACCGGCAACCAACTTCTGGACTCATCGGAGGTTAACGGCGAGTTCCACTTTTTCTTGAAAAAAGGCGACTAAATCAAACGGCCTATCTGGCCGTAGGGGTGCCTGCNGGTAACAGACCTTGCTGGCGCCTTACAACTTCTCGGAGGTTTTCCTATGAGTGAAAAAAGTCTGACTATTATTGCAACCAAGGGTACCCTTGACTGGGCCTATCCCCCTTTTATCCTGTCCTCTACTGCNGCCGCACTGGGATACAACGTAACCATGTTCTTTACCTTCTACGGACTACAGTTACTGAAAAAAGATCTCAGCCTTTCGGTCAGCCCGCTGGGTAACCCGGGTATGCCCATGCCGATGGCAATGGACAAGTGGTTCCCTGTACTGGGTACGGCAATCCCGGGAATGCAGGCCATGATGACCGGCATGATGAAAAACACCATCAAATCCAAAGGTGTNGCCACCGTGGCGGAACTGCGCGACCTGTGTCTGGAAGCGGATGTCAAGATGATCGGCTGCCAGATGACGATTGATCTTTTTGATATTAAGCACGAGGATCTGATCGACGAGATCGATCTGGGTGGGGCGGCAACCTATTTCGAGCATGCTGGCGAATCCAATATCAATCTATTTGTCTGATTTGCGCGAAGTCATCTTTGCAATATAAAAAAGGCGCCCTTGGGCGCCTTTTTTGTTTCCCCGCCTTGAAGGCTCCTCCCCCAAGGGCTATTCAGGGTGTCAGGCCGCGTTCCGATAAACGCCTGAAATTTGGCTGAGTCAATGCCATCGAGGTCCGATGAGCGCAGCTTTTTACGTCGCCAAAGCGTCACGGACCCGCTCAAGGCGGGATTTCACCTCGTTGGCCAGCGGNGCAATATCGCTTCGGCCGGTGACCCCCAACATCACTGTCGGTTCGATAAAGCCTACCGTGGTGGATCCGTCGGTTTCTTCCCTGACAATCACATTACACGGCAGCAGCAGACCAATATCCGGGTCGGCTTCCAGCGCCTGGTTTGCCAGTTGCGGATTACAGGCTCCAAGGATCCGGTAGGCGGCGCGATCGATATCCAATTTCTTTTTCAAGGTCGCCTGAACATCGATCTCGGTCAATACCCCGAAACCCTCGTCAGCCAGCGCGCTGGTCACGGCATTGACCGCTTCTTCAACTGAACCATTAAACGATGTGCTGAACCCATACATATGATGTCTCCTTAAATTAATGAAAAAGCATGATTACGAGCGCCTACAACTATGACAGTAGCGCCCCTAAACATCGCTCGCGAACGACGGTTTGCGCCAAGCAGGATCAGAAACTTTCCCAAGCGGCGCTAACCTGCGGTAGATAGTGTGGCCAAGAGCTGTCTGGCCAAACTCGTGTCGTGTGTGTGCACCTGAGCCTCGGCCTTAGCCCATTCGACATCACCAAGGCACAGACCCCTGGCGGTCGCGACAGCGGATAGTGGACATATCATCAGCGGATCGGTTCGACATCGCGGCCTTAGCCACGATTGCCATGAAAGTCAGTGCCATGCTGGTGACACAAACGCTAGTCTTGAATCAGCTTGACCGGGTTACCCAAAATTCAGCTGGTACCGTCTGTCACACAAGCTATTGGCAGATATCTGCCAATAGCTTGGCCGCACAGTGCGGTGCCATGGTGCAACAGACACTATTGCGCGGGCTTACTCATACCGGCCACCTCAAGCATTTTCTCGCGGACCAGATTCCAAAGGTCGCGTTGCTTTTGGTCCAGTACCTCGACCTGGTCATGGTAGACCTGGATGCTGGACTCGATTGACTGGCGTTGCAGATCGAAAATCCGGCCATAGACCTCACCGACGGCTGCTGGATCAGGTATGGCCACAGCCAGTACCTTGCTGACCTCAGAAAAGGCATCTGCGATGTCGCTCATGCGCTGGGTGGATTCGGCGCGGGCGCGAGCCGCAATAGCGCCAATCTGGGTCAGTTGCTCCTCGGTCAGTTGCAGCGCGTGGAAAACCTGCGCCATTAACTGGTTGGGCATNGNCTGCATNCCGTATCCCGNNGNCATGGCTTGCTGNGGCATCATCCCNTATCCCGGGGGCATGGCTTGCTGGGGCATCATCCCATATCCCGGGGGCATGGCTTGCTGGGGCATCATCATTGGCACCATGCCGGGTTGTGTTGGCGGGGTCATGCCCCATTGCGCCATTGCCGGCGCTGATGCGGCGAGGGATAAAACGAGCAAAACTCGAGTCAGTTTCGGCCAGGTGCTCATAATTTTTCTCCGATGGTGTTGTCGCGGTGGCGAAACGCTACCACGGCAGTAGTAATTGCGATAAACGCCCGAGCAACACAAAGTTCGATCCCGGGCTTGTCTCGTGACCAGCCCGCTTAAACAGGGATCGTCGTAAACGATCGATCAATTCGACCCGACCATCCCGCCCATNCCCTGCAGCATCTTGGTCAGNTCNTCCATCGAAAGACCGCCGCTCATCGGTGCGCTCGCAGGAAAACTGTACGCTGATGGATTCAGCCACTGGCTGTAGGTCGCCGGGTTGACCAGTCCTGCGTAATTGCTGGGATTGAGGCCTTGGAGGTAGGTCATCGGGTTGATGAACTGACCATAGGACATCGGGTTGATCATCGGCGCGTAGTTCGACGGGTTGAGGTACGACGAGTACGAAAGCGGATTGATCCAGGAAACCCAGTTACGTGGATTAGCAAACTGGGTGTAGAACTGGGGCGATATGAACTGCTGGTACGCCGCAGGGTTCATTAACTGCGCATAGGTCGTCGGGTTCATAAACGCGGTGTAGCCACCTGGTTGAGCCATGTTCAGCATGCCACTGGGCTGTGGCGTATTAAAAAAGGCACTGAGGCTTTGCGGCATCAGCATGCTGCTTAGCCCGCTGAGCGCACTGGTGGCAGTATTAGTAGATTCCTGGGCAGATGCCTGGATCGGGCCCAGGGCCAACGATGCCGCAACGGCGGCGGCGGCGAGTAGACGCTTGTTTGACATAATGACTATCCTCTTTCATATCACGGCGAAATAACAGGGTCGGGGGAAGGCACGCTCGCGCGCTCACCACATCGACTACGATTCAGATTATTACCGACCGCCAGGGCTTGCCATGATCGAAAGCAAGAAAACCCTGGATGTTGTGTCCGATTACAATCTGTTTATAAGAATATAATAAAACTCCTATTTAAATGTCAAGGGATTTTCATCTCTTGCCAGGAAATACCAAGCGGGCAGAACCCTCGGCGGCATGGGTTATAAGGAAAGGGCGAAGGAAAAATACTTTATTTCAGTACTTTATGCTGCAACACTGGAAACTGACGGCGCTTTTTACGTGCCCGATCCCGGTCGACCTCGGCCAGGATCACACCCGGGCCACCCATATGCTCGGCGAGAATATCGCCCCATGGGTCAATGATGAGACTGTGACCGAAAGTCTTGCGTTTACCCGGGTGCGTGCCGACCTGAGCCGGGGCAATCACCCAGGCCAGGTTTTCCACCGCCCGGGCTTGCAACAGGGTGTGCCAGTGTGCGCGGCCTGTAGGTACGGTAAAAGCCGAAGGCACAGTGAAAATTTCTGCACCTGCTTCTTCCAGGTATCGGTACAGCTCGGGAAAGCGCAGGTCATAACAGATCGTTATGCCCAGCGTGAGGCCTTCAGTGGTCACGGCAAGCGGGCTGTTGCCCGGCGCAATATAGCTCGACTCCTGATAGGACTCCTCGGCTGAGACGCTAACATCAAATAGATGCATCTTGTCGTACCGGCCGATTCTTTCGCCTGAACGATCGAATACCAGGCAGGTATTGGTTACTCGCCCATCGGCGGCGGGTAAGGGTGTCGAGCCACCGACAATCACCACGCCCTGGTCCCGTGCGACCCGGGAGAGCATGGCTTCGACCTCATCAGATCGCTCGGCCGCATCGCGGCGCTGGAGGTCCGTGGCAGACATCAATGAAAAATTCTCGGGCAACACCACGATGTCCGCACCTGCCGCCCCGGCCTGCTCAATAAAGCCTCGTGCACAATCGAGGTTCTCTTGCAGCACCGCAGTCGAACTCATCTGTACGGCTGCAAAAATCAGTTTCTGATTTGAATCGCTCATCGGGGGGTACACTTAGTGGGTTGTTGACGGATTCGACTTCTCCAACACGAGCCGGGCCAGTGCCTGCCTTTAGTGGGCGCGGACATCGCTTACATCAGCACCACGTCGTAACTTTCCTGGTTGTGCGCCGGCTCGACCTGCAGATGGATCGGCTTGCCGATGAATGCCTGCAGGTCGCCAAGCCCGGTCGACTCCTCGTCCAACAGCATGTCGATCACCGCCTGAGACGCCATGACCCGGTAACCTTTGGCCTCGAATGCGCGCGCTTCACGCAGAATCTCTCGAAAGATCTCGTAACACAGGGTCTGCGCTGTTTTCTGCGTGCCGCGGCCCTGACAGGTTGGACAAGTCTCGCTCATCATACGTTCGAGGCTTTCGCGGGTGCGCTTGCGGGTGACCTCGACCAGCCCCAGTGCCGACATATCCGCAATATGACAACGTGTCCGGTCGCGCGCGAGGGCGCGCTCGAGAGCGCTCATGACCTGGCAACGGTGTTCCTCATCGACCATGTCGATGAAATCGACGATGATGATTCCACCAATATGGCGCAAACGCAGTTGCCGGGCGATCGCCTGGGCCGCCTCCATATTGGTCTTGAACAGTGTTTCTTCCAGATTACGCTTGCCAACAAAACCCCCCGTGTTGACGTCTACTGTGGTCATCGCCTCAGTCTGGTCAAAGACCAGTGAGCCTCCCGACTTCAGCAACACCGTGCGCTCCAGCGAGCGCTGGATTTCGTCTTCTACCGAGTAAAGATCAAAGATCGGCCGCTCACCGGGGTAATACTCGATTCGATCGACCATCTCGGGCATCAGATCAACGGCGAACTGGCGCACCATGGCAAAGGTCTCCCGTGAATCCACCCGGATCTTTTCTACATCGTCGCGCGCGAGATCTCGGATGACCCGTAATGACAACGGCAAATCAGCATGGATCAGATCGCCAGCGCGGGCAGTCGCCATTTTCTTCTCGATCTGTTCGCGGCTGCGACGCAGAAATTCTACGTCTGCCAAAAAATCAATGCCGTGCTGCGATTCGGCTGCGGTGCGCACGATGAAACCCCCGCTCATTGGCGATTTTTCCAAGGCGGCATCTAGGGCCTGGGCTAAACGGTCTCGTTCATGGGCATCCTGGATACGCTGGGAAATCCCCCGGTGCGACGAATCGGGCAAAAGGACCAGATGACGCGATGGAATCGACAGTTGCGTGGTCAACCGTGCACCCTTGCTGCCGATCGGATCTTTCACAACCTGAACCACAATCTCCTGCCCTTCATGAACCAACTCGCTGATATCCGGCTGGGGCTCAGCCAGGTGCTGCACCCCAGCGTGGGGCTCTTTGTTGTCGCCATTGGCAGGCCCGTTACCGCGGTGCGATACCATGTCTGCCGCGTGCAAAAAGGCGGTGCGCTCGAGGCTGGCATCAATGAAAGCAGCCTGCATGCCGGGCAATACCCGCACGACCTTTCCCTTGTAGATATTGCCGACAATACCGCGGCTGCGGCTGCGCTCTATATGCACTTCCTGCAGGCTGCCGTTCTCGATCACCGCTACCCGGATTTCCTGGGGCGTCACATTGACCAGCAACTCTTCACTCATTGCACATTCCCGTTCTGCNGCCAGCGCGGCCAGATACCCACAGCAGCCAGCAGGCCAGCNGTTTCGCAAAGCGGCAAGCCCATCACCGCTGAATAACTGCCCGATAAGGACTGCACAAACACACCGGCAAAGCCCTGAATCGCATATCCCCCTGCTTTGTCCAAGGGTTCGCCGGTTGCGCAGTAGGCTTGTATATCCTGATCAGAAAACTGGCGGAATGTTACCGTACTCGTCACAACCCGCGAATGCAGTTCTAGACCAGCCGCCACTGTGATCGCGGTCAGCACTTCGTGGGAACGCCCGGAAAGGCCTGACAGCATCTCCTTTGCATGGGCGGCATCGCTCGGCTTACCCAGCACCTGGGCATCGGCCACGACAACCGTATCCGCAGCGAGGCAGACCGGGGATCGGCCGGGCGCATCTGCCATAGCCGTGGTTGCGGCCTGTGCCTTGGTGATGCTGAGTCGCTCGACCAGTGCCTGGGGTGATTCTCCAGGCTGCGCCGACTCATCGATCTTGGGCGCAAACACCAAAAAATCAAATCCGGCCTGGCGCAACAATTCCCCCCGTCGACTCGACTGCGAGGCCAGGCACAAGCGGGTGCTCACGATACCCGTCCCGATCGGTGATACGGCAGTCCCGCAAGAATCGCATGGGCCCGGTAGAGTTGTTCGGCGATGACGACCCGCACCAGCGGATGACCCAAAGTCAGCGCTGACAGCGACCAACATTCATCAGCCGCATCGAGCACCTCGGCGGACAATCCCTCGGCGCCTCCCACCAGCAGAGCCGCATCGCGACCATCGCTCAGCCACTGCCCAAGATGCTTGGCCAGCGATTCAGAATCGTAGGNGCGCCCNGCCGGATCGAGCGCGATGCAACGCCAACCGGACGGTACCGCCCGCAACAGGCGTTCGCCCTCCTCACGCACCAATCGCACAATATCTGCATTGCGCGTGCGCCGGGACGCATCGATCTCGACCAGCTCCAGGCTAAACCCAGAACGCAGGCGACCGGCGTAATCAACAAACCCCTGACTGACCCAGGTCGGCATACGCCGACCGATCGCAATCAGTTTCAGTTGCACAGCTTCAACCGTCTGCCTGGCTTTCTCTTGCGCTTTTCAGCCGCGATCCCAGACGGTCATTCCACAAACCTTCAATATCGTAAAAACTCCGCGTCGCGGGCAGCATCAGGTGCACTATCAGGTCATCGAAGTCCAGCAAGACCCACTCACCATTGTTCTCGCCTTCAACACCGATCGGCTTGAAACCTTGCTTCGCCGCCGCGGCACGCAATCGCGACGCCAAGGCCAGCACGTGCCGGCTCGAGGTACCACTGGCCACAATCATCCAATCAGCTATCTCGGTCAGGCCACGGATATCCAGTTCCTGAATGCTCTCGGCCTTGGCGTCATCTAGTTCCTGGGTAATCCATTGGCGTATATCTGCCAAGGGCAGTTCGGGTGTTTTACTCATAAAGTTCATGTTCCTCTATGTATTGAGCGATGGCAACCGGCACTTGCCGGTCGATGGTCTTGCCGCCGGCAAGGGCAAGGCGGATCATGGCGGCTGATATATCCACGGCCGGCACTTCAATTGCTGTCATCCATCCGGCTTCGTACAGTGTCACATCGTCAGCACTGGCAAGATCCCCTGCAACCCACCACGGCGGCAACGGATCCGGTAACGACCAGCCGGGGCGGAACATCACCAGGATGCTTGCCAGTTGCAGAACCTCTTCCCACCGGTGCCAATCGGGCAAACCCAAAGCCGCGTCCAGCCCCAATGCCAGACACAGGCATCGGTCCGGGTGCTGTGTTTTGAGCTCTGCCAGGCTAAGGACCGTATAGGACGGCCCCGGGCGGCGCAGTTCACGCGTGTCGATAACAAAACGAGGTTCTTCGGCGATCGCTATTTTCAGCATCGCCAGGCGTTGTTCTGCGCTCGCCGCAGGCGCTGGCCGGTGCGGCGGCTGGCCCGCTGGCAGCCACAAAACCTCGGCCCCGCCGAGCCGGTCGCTGACCGCGGTGATGGTGTGCAGGTGTCCCAGGTGCACTGGATCAAAGGTGCCGCCGTAAACGATCAGCGGAGCGTTGGGCGATTCAGACAAAGAGGCGATGCCGGAGTGGCTCAGGGGCGGATGCTGCCGTCACCATAGACGATATATTTCTGAATGGTCAGCCCTTCAAGCCCAACCGGTCCGCGCACATGCAGCTTGTCGGTACTGATGCCGATTTCCGCACCCAGGCCATATTCAAAACCATCGGCAAATTGTGTTGACGCATTGACCATGACTGAACTGGAATCAACCTCGCACACAAAACGCCGACTCTTGGGCAAGTTATCCGTGACGATGGCATCTGTGTGCCCGGAGCCGTAACGCGCGATATGGTCCATCGCCTCGTCCAGGGTATCGACAATGCGCACGGCCAGCACCGGGGCAAGAAATTCGCTCTGCCAGTCAACCTCACTCGCGGGGATACACTCGGGCGCCAAAGCGCGGGTACGTTCACAGCCCCGCAGTTCCACTCCGGCTTCTCGGTACCGGGGCAGGAGCTTTTCAAGCACAGCGGCCGCGATGCCCGCGCCAAGCAGCAAAGTCTCCATAGCCCCACAGATGCCGTAGCGGCGACACTTGGCATTGAAGGCAATCTCCACAGCTTTTAAAAGATCGGCGTCATCATCAATAAAGACATGGCAGTTGCCATCCAGGTGCTTGATCACTGGCACCTGCGATTCGGCGCTGACCTTTTCGATCAGGCTTTTGCCCCCACGAGGCACAATGACATCAATGAATTGTGGGCTGGTCAGCATAGCGCTGACCACAGCGCGGTCAGCCGTTTGCAACACCTGAATCGCACTTGCCGGTAAATCGGCATCGGCAAGCCCTTGAGACAGACACTCGCCAATGGCGCGGTTCGAGTTCAACGCTTCTGACCCGCCACGTAAGATCGCTGCATTACCTGATTTCAAACACAATCCAGCAGCATCAGCAGTCACATTGGGACGCGACTCATAGATGATACCGATCACCCCCAGAGGTACCCGCATACGCCCTACGGAAATACCTGAAGGCTGTGCGCTCATCTCGCTGACCTCACCCACCGGATCCGGCAGACGGGCAATCTGAGCCAATCCTTGTGCCATGGCATCAATACGCGCCGGGGTCAATTCAAGCCGGTCGAGCAAAGCGGCCGACAGCCCGGTTGAGCGGGCCGCCTTGAGATCCGCAGCATTGGCCTCGCCAATGCGCTCGCGTGCGCTAAGAATCTGCTGCGCCATAGCTTCCAATGCCGCATTTTTTTGCCCCGTGCTGGCCCTTGCCACCAGTCGGGCCGCCGAACGGGCCGCCTCGCCCGACTTGTGCATCCAGTCGCTGATCTCGCCCGATACCATGGATATTTTATTCATCCTTTCAATGATTTATAGCGTAATTCGCATCAAGCGTATTTATACCACAAAGCAACAGCACGACCCGCTCCAGTTCGGCCCAGACACCCCCAGGTGCCTGACGTTGTCCTTTGAGTACCTGATCGGCAATCGCCAGACTATGCAGCACGCGTGCCCACTGGGCGGTGTCCAGTCGAGCCAAGGCCGCCGAGATACAGGGCATCCGGCTACGCCATACCCGGTGCTGCTGGTACAGCGACTGACGATTTGCCCCTGCCGCCAATTCGATGGCCATCTTGTATAGAGCGCGGGTCTCGCGCACCAGTGCCCAACTCACCAACACCGCTTCAGAGCCCTCCCGACGCAAACCGTACAACATACGCAAGGCGTGCGGCGCATTACCCGCGAGCGCCGTATCGGCCAATGCAAAAACCGAAAAGCGTGCCTGGTCACTGACCAGGGTATCGAGCAGTGTTTCGTCGAGTTCCCGATCCGATCCAAGCAACAAAGGCAGTTTGCTGATCTCCTGCGCTGCGAACAACAGGTTTCCCTCTGAATAATAAGCAAGGCGCTCTATCGCCCCGCGGGTCGCTTTAATGCCCTGCGCGCGCAAGCGCTGGTCGATCCAGCCCGGCAGTTGTGCCAGAGTCACCGCCCGCGCCTCGACCGCGATCCCATGCGATTCGAGCGCCTTGAACCACTTGCTGGACTGCGTGCTCTTGTCAACACGACCCAGAATCAATACCAGATGCGTACTGGGGTCGTTGTCGGCAAGAAAATCGTTGAGCGTGCGCGCCCCCGCGTCACCGGGCTTGCCACTAGGCAGGCGAATTTCCAGTAACCGGGCACTGGCAAACAATGACAGCGATCGACTGGCACTGCTGATCTGCTGCCAGTCCAGATCCACTCCGGCGGTATAACGCAGTATCTCCTCCACCCCGTGCTGGCGCGCCGCAGCACGAATTGCATCGGCACTTTCTTCAATCAGTAGTGGCTCGGTACCAAATAACAGGTAGACATTGTCCAGTCCCTTGCCAAGACGACCAGTGAGGGCGGGTGGCGCTATGCGCAAAAAGATCTCCGGCCTGAGTTACACCACCGAGAGTGCTCAGACTGGGACAACCAGACCCACCGCAGGCGACTGGATGTTCAAGGCAACACTGCTCAACCGGCGGATAATCCGTCCTACGATCTCATCCCGCATAGAGGCCTTTAGTGCTTTTTCTTCCTCTTTCTTTTGCAATAACTGAGTGCTCTGGTAGATGAGATCACGACTGAATGACAGTTGACTGTTACTGACCAGCACCTGGCCGCTGGGCTCGACAGCGCGGTAGATCACGTTGTACTGCAAGGTGTAGCCAGTGGCAATGCCTTTGCTATCGACAGATTTAACTGAACGGCTGTATTCCACAGTCGCCAGATCAATAAACACCGTGGCGGCTGCTGAATCCTTAACCGGGTCAACACCGCTTTGGCGCAGGCCCCGGCGCAGGTCAATAACCAACTCTGGGTCCTGACCCGTAACCCACGGTGCCGACATGACAGAAGCCAGTTCAACCTGTCCACGCAGGTGAAACCCGCATCCAGACATCGCAGTCGCAAGAAAAAGCAGAAATAGAGTTCGAATCATGGTTTCAACAGATTATGACAAAGAGATGTCCACAAAAGCCTGGACCGACAGAACTGGTAATTATAACGACGCCCGAGGTCTCACGACGATGAGTAATCAACACTAGAAAACCTGCGCCAGTTTACCCCGCTTGCGCCCAGCGCCCAAGTCTGCCTGTGNCGACATTTCATCGGTCAGCATCTGCCGCAACTCATGCTTAAGCACCTTGCCCATCACGTTGCGGGGCAGTACATCGATACTAAATACGGCCTTGGGGTGCTTAAACCGAGCCAGCACACCATCGAAACACGACAACACCTTGGCTTTGTCAATATCACAGGCCGAATCTGGCACAATCACCGCCACAGGTACCTCACCCCACCTGTTATCTGGCATACCCACTACAGCGGCCTCGATCAGGCCTTCCATCTGATCTAAAACGTGTTCGAGCTCTGCAGGATATATATTTTCACTACCAGAAATCACCACGTCTTTCTTCCGATCATTGATATACACATAGCCATCACTGTCGCAGTAACCTATATCGCCTGTCCTGAACCATCCGTCCTGTAGTGCCTGACGGGTCGCTGCTGGATCACGCCAGTATTCCAAGAGCACATTCGACCCTTGCAGCAGTAGCTCACCCGACTGTCCCGTGGGCACATCCCGATCTTCGTCATCGACGATTCGAAAGCGCGTATGCAGCGCCCCACGGCCCGTTGAACCAACGCGGCTGAAAGCATCATCAATACGAAGGTAAAGTGCAACGGGGCCGGTCTCTGTCAAGCCGTAGTTCTGGATAACCGGAACGTTACGGTCGTGAAAAATATCGATCACCGACTTGTGAACAATAGTTGATCCTGTGGTCACTGACCGAATTGAACTAAAGTCTGTTCTCTTGAAGTCCGGATGCTCGGCCAGTGCCATGATGGTAGCCGGGACCAGCACTAGCCTGGTTGGACGAAGATCGCGAATGGCTGACAACACCGTGGCCGGCTCAAAGCGTCGTTGTAACGTAACAGTCGCACCAACATAAAGGGCAGGTGTGGTCTGAATGTTGAGCCCTCCCACATGGAACATCGGCAGTGCAGTCAGAATGTGATCCGAGATATCCAGATCATGCATATGCACACTGTTCAGAGCATTGAACAATACAGCTTGCTGCGTCAGTACTGCGCCCTTGGGCCGACCGGTCGTACCGGAGGTATATACCAACAATACGGGCGTCATCAGATCAACCTTTGGATCACGATCTACACAATCGTGTACATCGTCTGTCACGGTAGCGATATCAGCGTGATCGCAGGCCACACAACCCGGCACCTTATCCGATAACTGATGCCCAATCATCTTATGATCATCATCGCAGACCAGTATCCTGGCCACGGCATTTTCCAGAATATAGGTCTGCTCCAAAGGCGCCAGTCGCCAGTTGAGCGGTAGCAACAAAGCGCCCAGTCGGGCGCAGGCAAACAGCAGCACCAGCAATTCAGGAGAATTAAAACCTAAATAGGCAACACGCTCTCCCCGACCAATGCCATAGACGTCCTTGAGAACCGCTGCTGTCTGGGTGATCTGCGACAGCAGTTCGCGGTAGGTGATCTCCCGCCCTTCGAACCGAACGGCCAGTTTTTCAGGAACAAAGTCAGCGTGAGTCTCGATCCACTGACAGATATTCTGGCTCATGATTCATCCGTCTCACCAGCTTCGTAAAGCGTATCCCGACCCAGTTTGTCGAGGCACAGTTCAGCGGTCCAGGGCAGCATCAATGATCCACAGCGCGAATCCCGATAAATCCGCTCCAGCGGCAAGGCCTTAAGCATGGATTGGCCGCCGCAGGTACGAATTGCGAGTTGAGCCAGTTCATTGGCATTTTCCATAACGGTATATTGCGCAACGTAAGCCCGCATCACCTGATCTTTAGTCGGGCTTCGGCGTGCTTCGCTCATCGCCTGAAACCAGACCGACTTGGTCTGCTCCAGCATCACCCGCATCTGTGCAACCGCCAGTTGTTTAGTTGGATACATCCTTCGCTTTGTTGGTGGCATGTCCGGCAGTTCACCGCGCAAGTACCGAACCGTAAAGTCATAAGCGCCTTGAGCCAAACCAAGGTAAGCAGGCGACAGCGTCAGAAACATGTGTGGCCACTGACTTGCTGCCTGATAGTAAATCCCGCGTGGCATCAGTTCGGAACCGTCAGGCACAAAAACATCCTCAAACAGCAGTGTGCGGCTCACCGTCGCTCGCATACCCATCGGGTCCCAGTCACCGGTGACTCGAACCCCATCGGCCACCGCAGGAATGGCCAGGTAAAGTGTGTTTCGCCGACTGGGCCGATCATCGTCGTTGAGCAGTTCGGTACACAGCGCGCCATAGTAATCCGCACTACCTGCGAGAGAGGCGAAAATTTTCTTGCCGTTTACCTGCCAACCCCCCTCAACTCTACGGGCCGTGGTGCCGAACGCAACGGCGCCCGATGCGGCCGCGCCACCTTCAGAGAACGGCTGTGCATAGATTGCGCCATCATCCAGAATTCGCCGATAGTGTATCGAGCGATTCTGATGATGCTCGGCCCGGGTCGCATCGTCCATATCAAGGTCGTCTGTCAGTGCACCTGACCACAAACAGGAACTTACATGCATATTCCAGGTCAGCGCAGTGGCACCACAGTAGCGCCCAATCTCTGCTGCTGCCAGGGCATAACATCGCAGCGGTGCCCCATGCCCGCCATCACTTTGGGGTATACATATTCCGAGCAGTCCCGCCTTGTGCATATCCCGATAGTTCTCGGTCGGAAATGATGCATCCCGGTCGTAGCCGGCGGCGCGCCCGGCAAACCGGGACTGACCAAGTTCTCTTGCCACAGTTGAAAGCTCACTCTCCTGAGTGCTGAGTTCCCAGGCACCTGCTTCGAACATCGGTGCATCAGGTCGGTCATCTACCGGACGAGTTGCCATACCTATGACTCCAAGCCCGGCTGATGTCGTTGAACAAATTCGAGCACAGAGCTGTTGAACTCTTGTGCATTCTCTATGGGTGCCAGGTGCCCTGTGTCAGTGAGCAAAACATACTCAGCGCCTGGAATCTTCGAGGCCATCTTCTCCATCATGGGCGCGGGCGCGTTTCGATCCTGATCGCCCGCCAACACCAGTGTCGGTAGTGTGATTTTAGGTAGGTTATCCCGACCCTCGAAGGTCACAATACATTGCATCGCTGCACTGTAGGTATCAGGGGTGATCTGATTCATACAGTCCTTGGCCAGCGCCAGGGCATCGCCTGACGCGCCCGCTGCCATCAACTCGGGAATGACGTCTTCGGCGATATCAGCCATGGTCTTGCCCTCCTGCAGTGGTCTTAGACGATCCGCGACAAATTTTTTCTGAAAATCACCCGATGGATTGCCGAATGCCGGCGAGGTCTGGGCCAACACCAGCGTCGCCAGCCGGTTCTGGTGATGTCGGGCGAACTCCTGCACCACCATAGCACCGATAGAGTGCCCAACCACGTGCACCGTATCGACACCGAGGTCGTCTACCAACCGAAGCAGGGCGTCCGCCAGGGCCGGAAAAGTCATGTCTTGTAGCGAATCCGACTGACCGTACCCTGGCATGTCCCAGGCTACCGCATGAAACCCCGCCTGGGCAAAAAACGGCAGCTGATACTCAAAGCCAAATGCTCTGCCACCGATGCCGTGCAGGAACATCACCGTCGGACCTGATCCGGTTTCGATATAGTCGACCTTACTCACTCGATTCCGCCCCAACCAGCTGGCCGCCTTCAACGACCGGCACCCCATCTAAAGCGACTGTGCACCCCATCATCGGCAGATCAAAGTGACCCAGCGTGAATCGTTTGGCAAATTCATTAGCGCCTGTTGAAAACAGAAAATTTCCCGCAAGCGCCCGCAGTTCGGTGCCGTTGATGTCATGTTTGTCGTACAGGGTTAACGCTTCGTGGCGTGCACTAGGATTCAGCCCCCAACCGACATGGGAGACTCCATAAGCCTCAGGGTCATTCCAGGCCGAGAAATACTCACGCATCAACTGTGCATCGAGTCCCTCGCCTTCGACCTGGGTTACATAATCGTGCTCGATAACTAAGGTGATCGGCGTTTCGATATAACGTTTGAACGTAAGATTGATATCACCTGGTGTCATCACCAATCGACCGTTGACCGCATTTCGGCCTGGAAACATGGCCAGTATCCCACCCGGCCAGTGTGTCACGGTACCCGGTCTGTCTGTCCACCCCCACACACCGGCAACAGGACAATCAGCAACATCGATCACCAGATCACTGCCGGCATCCGAAGTCACTGTCATCTTGTGAGCTGCCTTGGCCCGCTTAACCGCCTCACGGACCCTGGACTTAAGATCCTGTTTTGGACGCAGACGTTCAAGCACCTCTGGATGTTCGTTCGAGATCATCAGTACCCTGGCGCCACCCTTCAAAATCGCGGGCAATTCGGTTGAATGCAGTAAGCCCTCACAGGTGAGATCAATAACCATGGTCGCGCTAGTGAGCGCGCTTAATGCTGCTGTGTTCTGCTGCAACGCATCAGACGCGCCGGTTGATCGAACCGGCACCGGTGCGGTCTGAGCCGGTGTCGGCATCACCACATGAAATGGGCGGGCCTTAAGGTCCAGCAAGGCGAGTTCTGTGAGCTGAACATTCACGGCACGCGACTGGGTCTCAGACAAGATTGCCACCTCCTCACCTGAGGCCACCTTGCACAGTTCGAATACGTCACGGAATGCATCAACCCATTTGCCCTCAATACGATCAGTAAACATGCGTCTCTCCTTGCCTGGGGGTTCCAGCTAAACCGAATCTTCGTCCACGACAGCTGTACACTCAATTTCGGCCTTGGCCNGATCCTCNACCAGGGCTGTGACTTCAACCGCAGTCATGGCAGGAAAACGCCGNCCGACAATTTCTCGATAAGCTTCACCATTTTCCTTGAGCCCAGCGATGTAAGCGGCGTGGCT
>JGI26380J51729_10000355_pt1 | contig 24299 bp, 19 predicted proteins | sample SaaInlV_165m_DNA_FD_51729 | JGI IMG/M metagenome (IMG submission 51729) | reverse complement strand
GCAGGACAAATCGATCGGGTTCCTCGGCGAAAGATGCAATCGTGGCCGCACGGCGACGGCCATCGCGGATCACCGGGAAGGTTTCTCATCTCTCGCGGCCAGTGCTGTTTCCAGCGCCTGGATCCGATCGTTTTGTTCACTTTCGGAGATCCACATGAAGGCCCCCATGAGGAGGAAGCACACCGGCAACCAGAAGAGGAAGTGCGTCAGAGACCGAGAATTACTTTCGTCCAACCAAAGACTCTCGCCCAGAGGCAGGTACACCAAGCATCCAGTTGCAATGAAGCCCATATACGGAGCGATGATTCTGATGGCAGACATTTGCAATTTCTCCTCCATGGTCATGACGAACTCCTTTTCACATTGCTCCTGCTGCAGTATGCAGTCCTACCCCTGCTAATCCGCAAGGAGCGGCGAGTGTGACAGGGAATAGGTGGAATTTCACAAATACGGGTGCGGGATCAGCGAGCCATTTAAGGTCAAATCGCTGTTTGTGGCGTCGAGGGTGCGATTCCTGCCGATCAGCACACTATAAACTTTATTCGGAGATGACCACACTTGAATAACCTATTTTAGATATCCCAATCTCCTAAGCTCACCTTCGACTTGCTTCATTGCGGCTTCGACATTTATTTTGGCTAGGTTCAACCTTGGTTCGTATACGCTTTCATTTGTTCCTTCTTTCAGAAGTTCGACTCTTGCCTTAGTTCCGTTTTCCCCCTCTTTCGTAGCATTATTCCACTTCTGCAAAAGTGACACGCAAGTATCGGCCCATTTTCTATATGCATCTGAAATTTCCTTTAGAATCAAATCACTAGGAGCAGGCAGAAAGTATCTTTTAAAAAATGAAGCAGTATGTTGATTTTCTGCTGAATTTCTTAAGCTATCAGCCTTCATTTTGAGGCCCTGAACATAAACTTCACAAAACAATCTCAAGGATTCATCAAATTTAGCTTTAGCCTTATTTAATTCTACTTCTTTGTGGGACTTGGAGAATGATCTACCTAACCAGCCGCCAACAATAGATCCGCCTATGGTGCCAAGAACGGGTACAGGGATGAAACTTCCAAAAAATGCTCCGACGGTTGCCCCGGTGCCAACACTCACCCCATCAACGAGTGTATTTTTTGCAGCAAATTTAATGTCGCTCTTCCCCTGAATGACCGGCTTGAAGTTTTTGACCGCTGCAATAAGGCCGGCAGCAAGAGGTATTTCTTCGTACAAACTGGTCGTATCAACAAGACCCTCCATAGTCGCTGCCGTAAGGCGTTCAATTTCCTCCCCTGAAATATGCGGAAGACAGTGCACCATTTCATTGTCGTCAAAATTGCCCAGCTGTTCGGACACTGTAATCACTGGTATGTCAGGGTATTCATTTAAGTGCTGCTGAATATGCGATGGATCTGTACCCGCTTTAAAATTTACATTTTGTCCGTCAACGATTGCGTCCCAGCCATGTTGATTGGGTTCAGCCAGCTCTACATGATGCCCTTTTGCTGCGAGATGCTCCGCGATTTGGGTCTCTCCCACTTCCCCTTTATATTTTGCCAATCCGCCTTCCCATGCGGCAGCAGAGCGGCCACTGAGTCCCCCAATATGCCCTGCAATTTCCTCAAAACTATTTTCAACCCCAGGAGCATAGATTTTGTCGATTGCCTCCATTGCCCCATCATCAATCTTGGCAAGATGGAACAGGGCCTGAGCAGTGGTTAAGGCTCCGGTACCAATAACCACGGAGTTCTTATTTGCAAAATCCCAGAGCCTGTTTTCTTTCCACAAGGATTCGAGCTCAACAGGTAATCCCATGAGCGGCTTCTGGAGTTGTTCCCTGATTTTCTGAGTACGCCTACAGCTCCACATCCAAAAGGCAGCAGTGCTAAATGCGAAAACCACTGCAATAATGAGTAATACCTCCAACTGCCAAACTCCCCATTCCAAGAATCTAATGCTCAGGACAAATTCCTAATGTCAATTTTGTATTAAACAGGGACTTGTATTGAAGATGAATGTAATTATTTATTCTGCGAAGCCTTTGCTGGCTACGCCCTTTTTCAATTCACCGACCCAACAAGAAGGGCAGTTGGAATACCTGCTGCCGTGGAGTGCAGCCTTCTGTAATTAGCGGTGAGTGTGACAAGAATTGGTGGATTTGCGCCGTTGCTAGACTCCTGCCGATCAGATCTCCTCGTAGCTTTCTACCGTGATGTCTGCCTGCACATCGCCGGTGTGCTTGGTGCTCAACGGTTCAAAGAGCAAGAGGTGTGTCTCTTCGGTGGCGGTCGGTTTGTGTTCGACACCTTTGGGGACGATGAAGAACTCGCCCGGGTTCACCACCACGGTGGTGGTCTCTTCGTCGTGCCCTCTCAGTTCCAGCGACAGCTGACCCTTCATCACCATGAACAGTTCATCTTCGTCGTCGTGCTTGTGAAAGACGAACTCGCCCTCGATCTTCGCCAGGATGACCTGCTGCCCGTTCAGTTGGCCGATTCTCTTGGGAGACCATCGATCGCTGAAGAGATCGAACTTCTGCTGGATGTTGATCACGTCCATCGGTGGTCCTTGCCGGGTTGCCTGGGTTGGAGTGCGGAGCCTCGTAATCGGAGTCAGTTCGCCGCGTTCTGTTTTGTCTTGTCCGGCTCCTTCTTGTCCTCTTCCACTCCGACATCGATAGTGATCATGCGAGTGTGGAGAAGGTACGGATCGCGGCGATCTTTCCACGATTCGATCAACGCTTCGACCGTCTCCTTGACCTTGCCATCGTGCACCTCCTGACCGTTGTGGGTCACGGTGATGCGGCTTTTTTCCTTGAGCCGATCGTTGTCGATGAAGATGGTGAAACCGTCGACATTCTCGGTTTCGATGTCGATGTTGTTCTTCCGGTCGATCTTGCCGCGGATGGTGGCGGGTTGCTTCTGATCGGCTCGCGCATCGATGCGCAGCCAGTGCTGGCGCGGATGATCATCGCTGATGATGGTGTGGGTCACCTCGGGAGGGTGCAGGATCCGCTTTCTGGGGGTGAGCCACTTGGTNACCCGCTGCATCATCGGGCCGTTCTCATCAAAGTTGAGGTAGTGGCCGGAACCGTCGAGTTCNTCGTAGGTGTGGTCGTACTTCCTTGACTTCAACTCTTCAGACAGCATCTGTGAGAAGCGTACCGGCACGATGTTGTCGGTATTGCCGTGAACGTTGTAGGAGGGCAACCACTTGAGGTTGTCGATCAGTGGCGAATAGGCATCATTGAGGGTGTCGGTGGCATAGTCTCCCATGTGCAACCCGCCGGCGAAGGGGATGATGGCGCTGAAGCGATCGGGAAAGCGCATTCCGATGTTCCAGCTGCCCCAGCCCCCCATCGACATGCCGGAAAGGACCACTCGGTTGTGATCGATGGGGAATCGCTCGGCGAGCTGGTCGACGATCGCCATCACCAGCCCATCGGAGCGATAGGTCCACCAGTGCTGGGTCGGGGCCCCGAGGATCTGCGGTGGCAGATCGGGGTTGCTCTTTCCTGCCAGTGGCTTCATCGCGTTGGGTCCGACGATGATGTAGCCGTTTCGGTTGGCGAACTTGCTGTAGGCGACCGTCAGCAGTTGCCGGGCATTTCCGCCGTAACCGTGAAGCATGATGAGGAGACCGTACTTTTTCTTTCGGGTATCGGGAACATGGATCCACAGATCCGATTGGCGACCATCCTCGCCGGTGATCTTATCCTTGCGGGTGCCCGGCTCGGGGCGCTCGATACGAACTCCCTTGGTGACCGCTCTGAAGATCTTTGCTGGAGTCGTGTCGGCGAGTTTTTCTCGGTCAGCACGATCGAGCGCCTCGATCAGTAGATGGGTGTCGGCGGTCGTGCTGACGCTCGACCGGATGGACCCGTTCTTTTCGAGACCCAGCGACGCGGTGAGTGGCGCCAGGATCAGCAGTACCAGCGTCAGCAGCGACAGGTTCGCCCTCAACAGCCAGCTGGGGAGAGTGTATCTGGGTCGTTGGGTCCGGTTCATCAGGCCTCCTTCTACTGTCGGATACGATAAACCCGTGACATAACCGGTGCAGTAGTGGTTTTACACTCGTTGCGATCCTCCAGCATCGTCGCAACAATGGATACTGGCTCAGATTCCACTGATGCCTGGAAACAGGACTGATGGCGACGCGTACGATCTTACTCACCCATCTCTTTGCGGGCCTATCGGGGTTGTTGCTGGGGCTGTACCTCGGCACCGGAAATCCAGACCCGGACGTCGGGAATCCTCCCATCGAGGAGGCGTGGAATCAGGTGGAAGAGTTGAAGGCGAGAGTGCTCTCCTTCGAGGAGATCAAGCAGCGGCTCGACGGGCGGATTGCACTGCTGTTGGCGCAGAAACAGGTGGTTCCCCAACCGGTTCCACCGGTGGAACCGACCGCGCCGCTGGATCCACCGCTGGAGCGTCCATCGGCCGATCGGCTCGGCCCAACTCTGGCCTTCGATGATGGGGTATATCTCGCCAATTATCGGGCGATGGCCTCTGGAGTACTGGATCTGATCACCCAGGGTGAGTTTGATGCCGCCACCGAGACCATCGAGTACCTCGAGGAATTTCTCCAGACGATGAGGTCGGGGGGGCCGGGCCAGGAACTGGGTCCGCTATATCAGGAGGCGATCGAGAACCACTGGGCACCTCAGTTGTTCGCCACTCTCATCGCTCATCCGGATCCGATGCTCCAGTACGCCCTGACGTTGCGAGAGAAGGAGCGGTCGGGGGAGAATATTGGCTCGATGGTGCAACTATTGACCGAAGCGGAGGTCTGTTCGATGGCTCTATTGGGTGGCGGTGAAGTCTCATCCGAGACTCTTTCCCGCTGGCTCGACGAGCTGGAGCATTGCTCGAGGAGCCGTGGATTGAGGGATTCCGAGATCGCCGCATTGAGCTATATGGGGTCTCCACGGGCGGTAGATATTTTGGAATTGGACTGGACTCGGGACTCGGATGCGGTGGAGATCATCTCTTCTCTGGTCCAGATCAACACTCCTGAATCTCGTAACTTGTTGCAGGACCTTCTGTTAGAGATTAAAGATGAGAAGCTGGCCGTGGCCCTGGAAGTGTGGCTCCAGCGCAATTGAATTCTGACTTCCTCTTGCGAAATGAGCCCCGGGTGGTCACAATCGGCGTTGGTCAGGGACTTGATGTCACGGCAAGTGCTGAGACGAGGTTGTTTCCCCGGCCACAGGAGGTTCCCCACTGGGAGTCCCTGAATACTCGACGATCAAGGGCGTGGCTAGATTTTGACCTGTACGATCCACATTTGCGCGCTCCATCAGGTTCGCCGGGATTTTCCATCGATGTTCAATGTTTTTACCGTCCACTCCACGGATGACACTGTGTCATTTTGTGGTCAGGGGCGTTTTGTGTTCCGTCCGGCATAAGCCGGCTTTTGAGTCCGTAGAGCAGCCATATGCTCCCCGGTTGCTTTCCTCGATTTCGGTCGGGGCTGCGGGAGAGATGAGGGAGAAAATGGGTAATAGAATTTTTGTCGGGGGTCTTCCCTGGGCAGTTGGCGATAACGAGCTTCGTACTCACTTCGAGTCCTGTGGCGACATCACCGATGCGGTGGTCGTGATGGACCGCGAGTCGGGTCGCAGTAAGGGCTTCGGTTTCGTCACCTTCGAAAGTGATGATTCCGCACAGAGCGCCATCGAGTCGCTCGATGGCAGTGAGATGGATGGCCGTAGCGTCCGCGTCAGCGAGGCCAAGCCTCGCCCCGAGCGCGGTGCCGGTGGGCCGCCTCGTCGCAGTTACTAAGGTTACTGCGAGGTAGACTGAACGTCTGCAAATCAAATCAGGCCGTCGGGGGAAACCTCGGCGGCCTGTTTTCTTGACACCTTCATTTTCTAGAAACCGCCATTCCCTGGCGATCTGCACCCTTTCTGCTCCTGCCAGCCTGCTCCTATCTGGGTCTGTTCCTTCAGGCTACGATCTGGCTGGTATTCATGGCTTGGAGGATAGATGAAAAAAAGATCCGACGATTCGCCTGAAGGAGTCTCCCGACGGCATTTTCTCAAGGGTGCAGGAGCGGCTGCAGCGGTGGTGACGGTGGCCAAGATCCCGTCGGTTACCGAGGCGAGCCAAGAGGTCAGTGACGATCCGGTGATCGTCGGACCAGGGTCGATCTCGATCCGATTGAAGATCAACGGCGAGATTCGTGAGGTCGAGGCACCCCCTAGCACGACCTTGCTCGACTTACTTCGTGAGCATCACGCGATGACCGGAACCAAAAGGGTTTGTGATCGTGGTTCTTGCGGCGCATGCACCGTGTTGCTGGATGGTCGCACCATCGATAGTTGTAGCATGCTGGCCATCGATGCGGTGGGGCGTGAGGTCACCACCGTCGAAGGAATCGGGACGCCGGAGAACTTGACCGACTTGCAGAAGGCGTTTGTCGAAAAGGACGCCTTGCAGTGCGGTTTTTGTACCCCGGGAATGGTCGTTTCTTGCACTGCGCTGTTGAATCAAAACCCCACTCCTGATCGGGATCAGATTCGTCAGGGGATCGCCGGTAACATCTGTCGATGTGGGACCTATCAGAACATCATCGAGGCGGTCGAGCACGCTTCCCGGAAGGGAGGAAAGTGATGGCAGATGAGATCACCATCCAGGTTGGCTTCGGTGACCAGTTTCACCCGCTGACAGTGCGACTGCAGGATGGGGATATCCCTCCCTGGCAACCGGGCCAGCCGCTCGACGTGGTAGGCCAGCGCAAGCCCCGTCTCGATGCCGTGGCCAAGGTCACCGGTACAGCGAAGTTTTCCCAGGACCAGCGCCCAGACGGCCTGATTCACGGCAGGATCCTCAGGAGCCCCCACGGCAATGCCGAGATTCGTTCAATCGATTTGACTGCCGCCCGGGCAATGCCTGGAGTTCGGTCAGCGTTGACCGTGCCCGACACTTTCGAGGATTCCACTGCTCGCCATGCCGGTGCCGAGGTGGCGGCCATCGCCGCCGACACGGAACAGCAGGCAGATGCGGCGATGCGTGCGATTGTCGTCGATTACCAGGTGAAGGAGCACTGCGTCACCATCGATGCCTCGATGGCTGAAGGAGCCCCTCAGGTGGGTCGAGGTGAGCAGAAGAATGTCCAGCGAGTCAGCCCTCGTACTCGCGGTCGTCGCCGTGGCCAGAATGCCAACCCGGACGCCGATCGCCAGGTGGTGGAACAGATGGCCAGAAGAGAAAAGGAAGTCGATGCCATCCTCGCCGGGTCAGATTCGGTGGTCGAGGGCTCCTTTCGAACGCAGGTCCAGACGCACGCACCGCTGGAGACTCATGGCGCTGTTTGCAGCTGGGAAGATGGAAGACTGGTGTGCTGGGCATCGACCCAGGCGACCTTTGGATTCCGTGGCGAGATGACCAGCGACTGGGGCCAGGTCAAGGCGAGTGAGTGTCGAGTTCTTTCGGAGTACGTCGGAGGCGGATTTGGTTCCAAGTTCTCGGCGGGTCGCGAGGGAGTCATCGGAGCCTTGCTGGCCAGGGAAGCAGGAGTTCCCGTCAAGATGATGCTGGATCGTTCGGGTGAGCAGACCAGCGCAGGAAATCGCCCCGACTCGATACAGAAGATGCGCATGGGAGTGAACAAGGACGGCATCATCCAGGGACTGCAAATTCGTAGCTGGGGAACCCCGGGCAGTGGCATCGGCGGAGCCGGAGCCCACAACGATGGAATCTACCAGCTGGGAGAGATCGACAAGGTCGAATACGGGGTGCGAACCAACTGTGGAGGGGCCAAGGCCCATCGTGCTCCGGGCTGGCCGCAGGGTTCGGTTGCCCTCGAGCAAATGATGGACATGGCGGCACATTCCATCGATGGGATCGACCCCATCGAGTTTCGTAAGATGAATGACGACCACCCGATCCGGGCCAAGGAATACGACATTGCTCGGGAACGTATCGGCTGGGACCGAACGAGAGTTCGCGGTGGGTCCGCCACCATCTGTAGTGGAGTGGGGATCGCCAGCAATCTGTGGTTCTCCGCCGGCGGCGGTGGTGCCAGTGCGCTGGTTCGCATCGCCAAGGACGGGGCGGTGGAGATCAGAAACGGCGCCCAGGATATCGGCACCGGTACACGAACAGTGATGGCGATGGTGGCTGCCGAGGAACTGGGCATTCCACTGGAAATGGTCTCGACACGAATCGGCGATACCAATGATCCGCAGGGCCCGATGAGCGGTGGGTCCACCACCATCGGAACCTTGACCCCGGCGGCGAGACTCGCCGCCCATCACGCCAAGAAGGAGTTGTTGGCGGTGGTGGCGGAAAGAAAGGGCTGGGATCCGGCAGATCTGGATCTACGCAAGGCGCGGGTGATTCGCAATGATGGTAGCGACACGGGTCTCTCCTTCAAGGATGCCTGTTCCTTGATGGACGATGATGCCATCGAGGTGTTGAAGGCGCGCCCGAGAAGAAACTACGCCGGGTTCTCCGACACCAATGCCGGAGTTCAGGCGGCAGAGGTAGAAGTCGACATGGAGACCGGTGTGGTACGGGTCAAGAAGGTGGTCGCCGTGGCAGATGCCGGCAAGTTGATCAACCCGATGACCGCAGAGAGCCAGGTTCGAGGTGGAGTCATCCAGGGGGTCTCTTTCGCTCTGCATGAACGGCGAATCATGGACCGCCACAAGGGTCGGATGCTTAACGACGACCTGGAGAACTACAAGATCCTCGGATCTGTCGATTGTCCAGAAATCGACGTGGTGCTGGTCGATGTCTACAACGGAAAATCGAACACTCAGGTGATGGGCCTCGGCGAACCTCCCATCGTGGCGACCGCAGCAGCTGTCGCCAATGCGGTCGCCGATGCGATCGGGGTGCGAGTGTTCGAGGTACCCATCACTCCTCGTCGAGTGCTGGAAGCGATCGCGAGCAATGAGAAATCCGCGGCTCAACCGAAGAAGAAGGGGGCACGGCTATGAAACCATTCAAGGTCGCTCTACCCGGCAGTATCGAGCAAGCCAGTTCTCTGCAGCAGAGTTTCGATGTGCCCTTCATCGCAGGCGGCACCGATCTGTTGGCACGAATCAAGGAGTACATCACCACTCCGGAGATGGTGGTGGACCTGAAGCGCATCGGGGGTCTCGGAGAGATCACGTCGACAGATCACGGGGTGCGGATTGGCGCGCTGGTCACGATGAATGACGTGGCAACGAACCTACAGGTCAAGGAGGGGTTTCCGGCACTGGCCGAGACGATCGGCAACGCTGCAACGCCTCAGATCAGAAACATGGCGACCATCGGCGGCAACATATGTCAGAAGCCACGTTGCTGGTATCTGCGTCATGAGGGATACACCTGCGCCAAGAATGGCGGCAGTGGTTGCTGGGCTCGAGAGGGCGAGAACGAGTTTCATGCGATCTTCGGCAACCAGGTCTGCGCTATGACTCAGCCCTCCAACGTGGCCCCTGTGTTGGTGGCCTACGGCGCCTCGATCGAGATCCAGTCGAATGCTGAATCTCTCGAGAAGCGAGAGGTGCCCGCGGATCAGTTCTTCTTGACTCCCGAGCAAGACCCGACAAGAGAGGTGGCACTGAAGCCCGGAGAGATCGTTACTGCCGTGTTGTTGCCGGCGAAGAATCGTACTGAAAAATGGAGTTACACCGAAGCCCGTGAGAAACAGAGTTTTGACTGGGCACAGGCCAGCGTCACCGTGCTCTATCAGCGTGGAGGGCGTCGTGGAGATCACCGTGTGGTCCTCGGCGCAGTATCTCCGGCACCATTGAGAAGGGCGGACCTGGAGCAAATCATTGCTGCAGGAGATCTCGATGCCGACTGTATTCAGGCGCTGCAGAAGAAGATCGGAGAAGGAGCCAATCCCCTCTCGCAAAATGGTTACAAGGTTCCGATGCTTCGAGGGTTGATGGCCAAGGCGATTCGCAAGCTCAACGGCGAGAAGAAGGAGGGTTAGCATGGCGATGCAGAAACCAGAATTACTTCCCGAAGATGTGTGCCCCTGTCTTCGGACCAAGACGATGGTGCTCAACACTGAATATCGTCGCAGCGCATTTGAGGATTCCTTCACCGCAGATACGGCGTTTTTTCACTGTCTCCGGACGATGGCCTATCATGGTCCTGATGGAGATGATGTGTGTCCGCAGGAATGTCGACCTGGGCGAAAGTGCTACCCGAAAGCCGAGGATTTGACCTGACCAAGGATGGGCGACAATCGGTTCGGAAGCCGGCGGTTCGAGGCAATTGAGGCCTCGAACCGCCGGCTTTGCTGTCCGGTCTGCTTGTCAGAAGTGCCATGGCCGATAGGATACTGAACTCGAGAGTTTGACTTCAGTTTGGCCGCTGGAAGGAGAAGATATGAGCAACATCATCGACAAGGTACTCGTGGTGGGTCTTGGTAAAGTGGGAAGCCTGGTAGGCACCCTCTTGAAGAGGTCTGGATTCGAAGTACACGGCGGAGATGCTCGTCCAGTAGAAGGCCTTACGTTCCCCAGCCAGGTTCTCGATGTCTCCGATGCTGCGGCATTGGGCAAAGCACTGGAAGGATGCCAGGGAGTGGTCTCTTGCCTCCCCTATCGATTCAATCTTCCGGTGGCCCAGGCGGCATTTGATCGGGGCGTTCACTACTTCGATCTGACCGAAGATGTGCCGACCACCAACGCCATCCTTGAAATGGCACCGGATGCCAAGAGTGCACTGGCCCCGCAATGCGGGCTGGCTCCTGGTTTCATCGGCATCGTCGGCGCTGATCTAGCTTCCAGGTTTGAAAGCGTTCGCTCCATCGAGCTGCGAGTCGGAGCGCTTCCAGAACATCCCAGTGGTGACCTGGGGTACTCCTTTACCTGGTCTTCAGCGGGCGTGATCAATGAATACCTCAATGATTGTGAGGTCATCGCACGAGGAGAGCGGGCACTGGTGCCATCTCTGGAAGCGGTAGAGAAGGTCTTCATCGCTGGAATGGAGCTGGAAGCGTTCACCACATCGGGTGGATTGGGGACGATGTGCGAAACCTGGCAAGGCAAGGTCGAGACACTCAACTACAAGACGATGAGATACCCCGGGCATTGCCATCAGATGAACTTCTTTCTCAATGAATTAGGCATGCACCGAGATCGTGAAGAGGCCGCACGAATTCTTACCGAGGCGTGTCCTGCGGTGAGAGAAGATGTGGTCTATGTTCACGCAGCAGTCGAGGGAAGAATCAACGGAGACTTGCAGCGCGAGGAGTTCACGGGGCAGTATCGCCCGATGGTCATCGATGGGGTCGAATGGCGAGCCATCAGCTGGACCACAGCCTGTTCGGTCGCCGCGGTGGTGGAGATGGTCAATGAGGGCCAGTTGCCAGACCAGGGCTTCATCAAGCAGGAAGAGATTCCATTGGCACCCTACCTCGCCACCGCAAATGGCAGCCTATATCAATCCTCTTGAGGGCCATTCGGTCGGGTCATGATGTAACTCCATCCGATGGCTGTCAGGCTCACTGAGACCACCTTGGACGTCTGACTGAGTTTCTCTGCCATGAAGTAGAATGGCATCGATAACGCCAGCAGGATCAGGATGGTCGCGAACGCCTTGGCTCTCCTCGAGATCGAACCGTGTTCCTCCCAGTTACGAACCATCTTTCCAAATCTCTTGTGTTGAAGGATCCATCGATGGAAACGAGGTGATCCCCTGGAAAAGAAATATGCAGCCAAGATGACAAATGGCGTGGTCGGTAATATTGGGAGCGGAATGCCAATCATTCCCAGCGACAAGGCGAAGAATCCAAGACCATTCCAGAGGAAACGAAATTCTCCGCCATCATCCTTCAAGAATGAGAACCTCTGAGCCAGCGGAAAAGTTCGAGAAGTTTTGGCGGTTGTCCCGACCGAAGTACTCCGATCCGAAAGATCTTGGCCGAGAGCCAGAAGACCACGACTACCGAGATCAGCAGCATGATAGCCGTGCCATAGATTTCCGAAGCGGGAGGACTTGCTGCCATTCGGTTCATCATGACAAATGGTGTCCAGGGAGGAATCCACGAGAGGGTCGTGGCGATGGCCCCATTGGGATCATTGGGAATGAAGGTCATCGTTCCCAGTGGAACCATCATCAACAGCATCAACGGGCTCATGAAATTCTGCGCTTCTTTGATGGTGTTACAGATGCTGCCGATTCCAGCAAACAGGAATGCATAGAAGAAATAGCCTGCGATGAAGTAGAAGACGAACCCCCCCAGCAATTCCGGGGTGATGACCGCAGCGATCAAGTCGGCAATCCAGGTGGCGGATGGTCCCGACTTGTACCTCAGAATTCCGATCAAGGAGCCGATCCAGGCGCACTGCATCGTCACTCCAACGGCCGCGACGCCGAATACTTTTCCCAGTAACAACTCGGTGGTCGTGACCGATGAGAGAAGCACCTCGATGAGGCGATTCGACTTCTCTTCAATGGTGTTGTTGAGCAGCATCTGGGCAATCGTGAAGATGGCTACCCAGAGCATGTAGACGAAGCCGATGGGAGCGTACTGGCGAATTTTGTCGCGGATGCCGACCTTTTCATCGCCTTCACTTTTGTTTGGATTGAATTTTATCGAACGCACCCTCATCGAGGCTACCTCGGCTACAGCCTTCGACTCAATCCCTCGACGATCGTATTCCTGCTGTCGGGCCTCCTCACTGAGAGAGTCGAGGACAGTATCGATGAGGTCGGTGTCGGCGAGATTGGATGACCAGAATCGAACCCTGGCTTTGGGTTCGAGGGCATTCTCGGGGATGATCAAGAGGCCGAATAACTCCACTTCTTCATCGTTAGACTTCAGCATCATCTCCGACCTCAAATATGGCCGCAGTGCATCTTCGATCTGCTGGTCGCCATCGGTCAGTGAGACTCCTTCGGGAAGCGTGACCTCCTTGAAGCGTAGCGGTGGCTCAATGAATTCGGGGGCGTCATCCGGCAACTGGCTGAGGAGTAGTTTCTTGATGTTGTTCCACTGGAGGTCGTTGAGCAGCATCTGTTCGGGGAGAAGATCGCCTATCTTGACCAATTGATCGGGTTTAAACGGCTGGATTTCCAGATCCGGATTCCCCAGTTGATCGAGGCCTTGTTCCAGTTGATCCAGCAGTTGGTCTGGATCGATGTCCACTTCTTCCATCTTTTCTTTGCGCTGCTCTTCGGTCGCCTTCGCTATGTGTTGCTGGAGTTCACCGAGTGTCTTTTGACGATTGAGCAAGGTGATTCGTTGGCGGGCGATTTCTCCGAGGCCTTCGCTCCGATCCACGATGACCAGATGCCTGGTCGGGATACCACGCTCTTCGAGAAACTTTGGCAGCTCGATCATCATCCAGATCAAGATGGGGAAAAGGAGGATGCCGATCCAGAACCCCTTGGTCTTGACGTTCTCCATGTATTCCCGGTGGGCAATGCGGTAGATTTGCATCATCGGTATGCTGCCTCTCTGGCTTCTTCGCCAACCAGATGTACGAACACTTCATGCAAATTGGGATTGACCACCTCGAAGATTTCCAGTGAGATATTTTGCTCGAAGGCGCATTTGAGTAGTTGTTGTGGGTCAGCGCCCTCTCGCAACTGAAACTCCGCCACCCCTTCTCGACCATCTGAAGAGGGGCTTGAATGAGTCACATCTTTCAGCTGTTCAAGAGCCGCTCCGGCACCCTTTCCCTTGACCCGAACTCTTCTGGGAAGCAGCGATTTCGCCTCATCGACAGTGCCGTCGAACGCCAGACGTCCTGCAGCCATGATGACCACTCGTTCACAGATTCTTTCCGCATGGGACATGACATGGGTCGAGAATAGGATGGTCTTACCGCGGGAGCGGATGTCCTGGATCACCTCTTCCATGACACCCTGGTTGACCGGGTCGAGGCCGCTGAACGGTTCGTCGAGGATCACCAGATCAGGGTCGTGTGCGATGGATGCAAGAACCTGGACCTTTTGTCCCATCCCCTTGGAGAGGGCTTCACATTTGTGATTCTGAAAAGAACCGAGTCCATATTTTTCGAGCAACTCACCGGCGATTCTCTTCGCTTCCCCGCCGGCAACCCCCTTGAGTGTGGCGAAGTAAGCAATCATCGCGGTGGCTGTCATCTTCTTGTAGAGACCCTTCTCCTCGGGCAGGTATCCGATCCGGCTACGAACATCGAGTGCTCGACGCGCGCCAAGAATGGAAATGGTCCCTGAACTGGGGCGAAGAATGTCGAGCATCATACGGATGCTGGTGGTCTTACCGGCGCCGTTAGGTCCGAGGAATCCACAGACTGTTCCCTCCGGAACCGTGAACGAGATGTCATCCACTGCTTTGAAGTCACCATATGTTTTCGTGACATGGTTGAGTTCGATGGGTGAAGTATTCATGTTCATCTTTCTGCTGATTTGCGCGTCCGGATGGTATCTCACTGGCTGGGCGGGTGGTACCTAATCTGGTGCCTTCCCCCATCCGCCGCCACCAGGAGTTTCGATTCGGATGGAGGCGCCTTTTTCGATCACGCCCTGCCACTTCCCTGGCAGGTCGTGAGAACCCTGATCATCCAACAAGGTGTTGTTCCCTTGCAGTCCATCTTCTCCTCCAGCGATTCCCGAAGGAGGGTGCACTCTTCTCTCGGATAGGATCGAAACCTGCATACGTTCCAGTAACTGGTATTCTCGAATGACACCATCTCCGCCTCGATGAATTCCGTCTCCACCAGACCCCTTGCGAAGCCCCAGCTTTGTGACCCTCACCGGGAGCGAGTGCTCGAGTCGTTCGATGGGCGTATTGAGTGTGTTGGTCATGTGTGCATGTCGGCCACTGGCGCCGTGACGGTCGGGGCCCCCACCACAACCTCCACCGATGGTTTCATAGTAGGCGCCGGCCTCATCGCCGATCACCAGGTTGTTCATGGTTCCCTGGGATTGAGCGGGGATCAGGTGCGGCAGTGCTGGTGCTAGTGCCAACAAGAGTACATCCACCAGGCGCTGGGAAGTTTCAACATTCCCTCCCGCCACCGGACTTCCTTCGGGCGGATCAAGAATACTGCCGCGCGGAATGACCACTTGCACCGAACGTAATGTGCCCCCACTGGACGGGATCTCTTCTCCGGCCAGGGATCTGATCACGTACTGGATTGTCGAGATCACCACCGCTTCGTTGCAGTTTAGCGGCCCTGCGCAGGATTTTGCGGTACCTGTAAAGTCGAAGACCGCCTGATCATCTTGGATCTGAATCTTGACCACGATGGATAGCGGGGAGTCTTCGATTCCATCGCCATCCAGTTGATCGGCTGCGCCATAAGTTCCGTCGGGGATGGAGGTCAGCAGTGCACGGGTATGTCGATCGGCGGCATCCTGAAGTCGATGAAACCCATCCTGGAGATCCGCGGTTCCGATCCTGTTGATGATGCGATGAAGTCCCCTGGATCCGACATCTAGTGCGGCCCGCTGTGCGAGCAAATCTCCGATTCTCTCGGGGCGATTTCGCATCTGTTTCAACAGTTGATCCTCGATCTCGAGCAGTCGTTTCCCACCCTGGACCCAGGTGGTTGGAGAGATCACTACTCCCTCTTCTTTCAATGATCGGGTGATACCCATCGATCCAGGGATCGTTCCTCCCACATCGGCATGGTGTGCTCTGGTGGCGAGATAGGCGATCGGTTTCTCATCGGAAGGATCGAGGCGAAATGCTTGTACCGTGGTGATGTCCGGTAGATGGGTTCCGCCCAGTCGCGGGTCATTGAGCAGCACGATGTCGCCATCCGCCAGTGGGCAGATTCTCGCGGCTTCCTTGACTGCAATTGGCATGGCGCCGAGATGAACGGGAATATGAGCGGCTTGTGCGACCAGTTCTGCATTGCCATCAAAGATGGCGCAGGAGTGATCGAGCCTTTCCTTGATATTGGGTGAGACTCCAGATCGTTCGAGGGTGGTACCCATCTCCTCGGCTACCGACTCCAGCAAATTGCAGATTACCCGGAGCCCCACAGGATCGGGATCGATCACTGGGATTCGACTTTCTTCTGCTTGCTAGAACTCTTCGCTGCCGGTTTCTTTGGCTGTAATTCACGCTCAAAAAACTCTCGTACCAGGACCCAGGATTTCATCGAGGCCTCGGCGACATACCGACTACCGCTGGGATTGGCGAAGGCATGCCCTGCTTCGAAGGTGTGAATCTGATGGCGTATTTTTGTCTTTTCGAGCGCTGATCTGAATGAATCGACCTGCTGCTGAGGAATGCTCGGATCGTTCTTGCCGAAGATTCCCAGTACCGCCCCCCCCACACCCGAGAGCTTTTCCAGGTTGGATGTGGTCTTTCCATAATAGACGACACAGGCATCGATTCCTGGGTGGTTCATCGCTGCATTGAGGGCCCAGGTTCCACCAAAACTCCAGCCGATGCTTCCTACACGTTGCGCATCCACTCTCTCGTCGCGATGGACAAATCGAATAGCATCGGCAATCGTCTTGGCAGCAATGTTTTGCTGGACACCACGCATCAGGGTCATCGCTTCTCTCGAATTTTTGGCAATCTTGCCGCCGTAGAGATCGATGGCGAGAGCGGCATGGCCTTCCCGGGCCAGTCGATCGGCCCAGTGTTTGATATTCGGATTCAAGCCCCAGTACTCATGGAACAGGATCACCGCACTGCGAGTTTCATGGCGCGTCTTGGGTAGCGCTAGATAGCCACGAGTGGAGCCGACCTGGACTTCTATCCCGGACGTCTTCGAGGCCTGGTCACCTTTTAACTGGTGTAGTTTACGAAAGGCTTCCTCTTCCAGGAGGGCATCATCTGCGGCATTCGCAACGATGCCGCAGGTACAGAGAAGAAGACAACAGATCGATTGAAGCCAGCGGTCCATTTCACGCTCCATCTTCTATCCACGATGGGTTTTATTGACGCTTGAGCATCCAGTTGCCATGCTAGATTCAGGTACTGTCGAACGCGCCCGATCTACAAGGGATCCGGCAACTCGCTGCACCGACAACCATGTCGATCCGGAGGCCAACAGTGTTTTACACTCTTATCTGGACCCTTTCGATAGCCACTTTTTGTGTCCCCGCCCCGTTCGACACCCCTGACACCTGGCGCCCCTTCGATCACCCCTCCGTTTCCACCCGTTCCTTTGCGGCCTTCTCGAGGCCCGGAAGAGCGCTGACGGTGGCTTCCGACATTCCTCAGCGGGTTCATCAGGTGTTGTTCGATGAAGGGGACATGGTACCGGGCCAGTATGGAACGATGGTGCCGATCATCCTGCTCGATTCTTCGGTTGAGAAGGAAATGCTCCGGGGAGCACAGATCGCCCTCGAAATCTCCACGAATGAAGAGACCAGGGCGCAGCTGGTCATGCGAAAGATGGAGACCGTGGCCCGGATCATCAGCAGGGATCTGCAGCGGATCCGAGAACTCCACACCCGGGGTGATGCATCCGAGAGCGCTCTCGACCAGGCGATCCTGGCGGAAGAGGAAGCTCGGGTATCGTTAGAGATCGCGCAAGTCACTCGCACCGCTGCTTCTGCCGCATCGATGGCGGCCGCTTCCGAGGTCGCCGTGATCGAGGCCAGAATCGACAAACTCTCCCTGAAGGCACCTGCCGGGTGGCGAGTCGAGCAGCGCAACACTGAGCCGGGATCAGGCGTTGTGCCGGGCGAGCCACTGATGGTGTTCGTCGATCTCTCCTACTTCGAGATCGATGTCCAGATGGTTGAAGAGGAGATCCAGGTGCTCTCCACTGGCCCGCTGAAGATCCAGAGGGTCTCCAGTGGTGCGACCATCGTCGGAACGGTGAAGTTCGTGGCGGCGATTCCCGATCTACTCACCAGGCGCCGAAGGGTCGTGATCCGGATTCCTGCCGAGGAGGTAGACCTCGAGCCGCTGGAAACTGGCGGTGGAATCGAGTTGAGAGTATCGCTCGATGTTCCGAACCAGTCGGGAGGTGTTCGCGTACCGCATCGCTTCCTTCGTCGCAGACTTGAGCAATGGGTCTTGGAAACCGAGAATGGAAAGTTGCACGTCGTGACACCTGTTCGATCCGATGAAGATGGCTGGATCGTCTTGCCAGGAGATTTGCCGGCAGCAGCGGTGATCGTCGCGCCATAGGAGGCCGTCAGCTTGCGTAAACTACTCGCCCATATCCTCAAGTTCTCGATCCCGATCAATGTCGTGTTCTTTGGCATGATCATGTATGCCATTGTGGTGGCGATCCCAAATCTGCCGGTCGAGGTCTTCCCGAACAATTCTTTTCGCCAGGTTCAGGTGACCCTGAGGTATCCGGGGGCTTCTGCCGAGGAAGTGGAGAGATTGGTCACGCGCCCCATCGAGGATTCGATACGGGGTCTCGAGGAAACCGAATATGTCGCCAGTACTTCGGTTCCCGGGCGAAGCGAAGTGATCGTGAAGATCGATGATGCTGGTGACATGGAGGCGGGGTACGACCAGTTCCGCTTCCGCGTGATGTCGGCACTCAATGGACTTCCTCAGGTCAACGGGAAGACATTGCAGCCCATCTTCATGGAGCTGGATGTCGATGCATGGGTACCGGTGATCCAGGTGATGCTGGTCAACCAGAAGAATGGTGATCTCGACAAGCGCGCTCTGACCATCCTGGCCAAGGAACTCCGGGATCAACTGGAACGAATTCCTGGGGTCAAGCGTGTGGATTTTGCGGGAGAGGAGTTCGATCAGTTCGAGGTTCCTCTCGATCCCGAAAAACTAGATCGTTATGGAGTGACATTTTCTGAGGTCCTACAAGCGTTGACGGCCAGTGGTGGCTCACAACCCGCAGGCCAGATTGACACTCCCCTCGGCGAGAGAACGATCCGCATCGATACACGCCCGAGGGATCCTTCAGATGTTCTCGATGTGGTGGTCAGAAGCGACGGACAGGGTTCCTTTGTCACTGTGGCGGATCTGGTCGATCCGCTCTCCACAGGTGTCCAGCCGATTCCGGAGGCGGTGGGTAATAGTCTCGATGGAAGAGAGGCTATTGGTTGTCGGGTTCTCAAGGACAGCCTTTCCAATGCCAAGACGGTTCGCAACGAAGTGATCCAGGTGATGGAGAACTTCAAGGTTTCTCATACTTCGGAACCGTTCGAGATGCATGCGATCCTCGACTCGACTCGTAAGATCAACGACTCGATGTCAGTGCTTCACGATAGCCTGTTCCTGGCGCTGGGACTGGTGATCGCGAGCCTGTACTTCTTCCTCAGCAAGAAGGGGATTTCCTCCTCTGCTGTCGCGTTACTGTTAACCGTCATCTCTACGGTTGTGGTCGCCTCTAGCCAGGATCTGTCGATGGAACTGGTGGCACTCGGTTCACTCGGATTGTTTGTTTTCTTCACTTGCCGAGCAGCTGTATTGACAGTCAGCGGAATCATGTTTGCCTTGCTCGGCACACTGATCGTCTTTTATGCCATGGATAGAAGCATCAACGAGGTGAGCTTGATCGGTTTCGTATTGACGGTGGGAATCATCGTCGACGATGCGATCATCGTTCTGGAAAACATCCGCAGGCATCGAGAGAAGGGGAAGAAACCCCGTGACGCCATCATCGATGGCACACGGGAAGTCATCATCCCTGTCACTACCGCAACCCTGACCACGGTTGCGGCATTCCTGCCGATGCTATTGATGACCGGAACTGTCGGTGATTTCTTTTCGATCTTACCCATCAGTGTTGCCACCGCTCTGGCGGTCAGTTTGGTGGAGTGCCTGGTGATCCTGCCTTCACATGTCAACGATCTGGATCGCCTGCTTGGTCCAGAGCCGGTCGATGTGGTCGATGAGTCGGAGGGGATCGAAAATTACCTGAGGCGTCCTGGGTTATCTGGAAAGTTATCTCGTTTCTACGACAAGTTCTTTCTCTGGAGTCTGAAACATGGCTTCGGCGTTCTCATGATCGCCGCACTGTTGTTTGTCGGATCGATCGGCGTCCTCACCCAGAGCGTGATCGGGCCGGGTCTCGGTATGCGCCCGATGCTCAAGCTGGTGTTCTTCCCAGAGGACTCGTCGATTCTTAATATCGGTGTCAACACTCCACCGGGCACAGGGCTCAAGGAGACGGACCGGATCGTGCGCGAGATCTCGATGGAACTGCGGGCGACCGGTTATGTCGAGGCGGCTGTGGGTCTGTCGGGAATGAAACTGGACACCACATACAGACCGCAGTTCAGCCATCAGGTCGGCTTGATCCTCGCTGAATTTCCTCCTCGGGCAACACGAGCATTCGAGGATTCCAATGTTGCCATCCAGGCTCTGAGGGATCAGATGGTCGACAAGTGGCTCGAGCGCGGCGTTCAGCTCGAGATCACCGCTCAGAAGGATGGCCCTCCTCTCGGTGCGCCGGTCACGGTGCGGATTCAGGGGAGTGATCTCGAAGCGGTCGATGAGATTGCTCGTCGCACCTACCGACTTCTGGTGAAAGAATCTCGCGCCGGTGGCCGTCTTGAGGGTGTTGTGGATTTGACCAGCGATCTCGATCAAGAGACGACAGCGATGAATTTTAATCCCGATAATAGAGCGCTGGCGGTCCATGGGGTCGATCCTGCGCAGCTGCGACTGTTCGTGGCGGGCGCCTTTGATGGCATCTATGCAGGAGATTACCTCCGCTCCGATGATGAGATTCCGATCCGGGTCAGATTCATGAAAGATGCGGTGGCGGACCCGACCATGCTTCTCAACTTGCCATTGGCCCGCGGACAAGATGGCGGAGTACTTCGGTTTGGCCAGGTCGGTTCGGTGAGCGGGGATCGTGAGCCGGGAATCCTGCGCCGTCGCCATTACCAGAGGTCGGTCAACATCAACGGCAACCTGACCCCGGATGCGATCGTCAACTCTGAGTCGGTCGCCTATGTTATCGATCAGGAACTGGGAGACGATGTTCGATTGAGAGCGGGTGTTTCATTCAGTTTTGAAGGAGAAGCGCAAGGAACCCAGCGATCCTTTGAGAGCCTCCTGGTGGCGTTGTGGATCGCCATTTTCATCATCTATCTGATCATGGCGACGCAATTTCGTTCCTGGAGCCATCCTTTCGTGGTTCTCAGCAATGTCGCTTTTGCCTTCACTGGAGTGGTTATCGTCATGTCGGTGTTGGCACTCTTCTCCGACCTGCTCCCCGATGGAATGATCAGAGCGGAAAGATCTTACATCACGATTCTGGGTGGGATCGCAATGGTCGGGCTGACAGGGATCGTTGTCAACGATGCGATCGTGCTCGTCGATTTCATCCAGCGCAGAAGATCCGAGGGAGAGGATCTTGATGACGCGTTGAGGCTCGCAGGTCATGAACGGTTGAGGCCAATTTTGATGACCACCGTATCGACGATTGCAGGGTTGCTCCCGATGGCCATCGGGATTCCCCACTTCGATGTACGGTGGAGCCCATTTGCCACCGTGTTTGTTTCAGGGTTGATGGTGGCCACCATGATGACCTTATTGGTGGTCCCTGTTCTTTATCGATATTCTGTTCGCATCGAGAAGATGCTGACCCCGAGGGATCGATCGATAACCTCTCACTCCTGAATCATCGGCGTCAGGACCAGTTGTCGGATGTTGATCAACGCTTCAGGGCCGATCTCGAGAGCTTTCAATGTCAGTTGGTCACGATTGCTGGTGGCTGTGATCTCCCCGAATTTCTGCCATTCAAATTGATTCCAGCCTCCGGTTCCCTGATCGATGCTGTGGTTCGATCGGTTCGCTCCCAGTTGAATTGAAAGATGGCCACCGGTCGAAGTTGATTTGACGGCACAGAGCGCATCGACCTTGTACTTCTGGCCAGGCACGGTCACCACTGTCCAGCTGGCCGTGGAGGAGGTGTCGGTCCAGTAGCCGAGATTGGGTTCATCTTCCAGCCCTGGGCTTTGAAGGGTTTCCAGGCGCAGCTTCCCTCCGTCGATCTCGGCATTTGATGCGTGAAGCTTGAGAACGCCCTTGCTGTTGGGGCGAAACGCATTGTCCACCACCGGAGGGCCTTCCAGTTGCAGTCGGATGACCGAGACGTGCTCATCCGGATGGAGGCCTGCAAGGGAGATCACCGGGAATCCTCCGTCCGATGTCTCGATGGGAAGTTGACGCCCCTCGACACGGTCTCCCAGCAACACTGCGTTCTCGATGCCGGTGACCAGGCCAGTGACGGTCAACTGATCATTTTCGGGCCACTGATAGAGGTGCAAGTACAGGTGATTATCCTTGGTCGTCGTGCGGCCCCAGGAGAGCTTCTGTAATGCTCCTCTGGTGGTTCCGTAGATCGACTCTCCATTCACATCTAGCCAGCGACCGATGGCCAGAAGTCGATCGACCATGATCAGTGGGATGGTTCCGTCATCATCGGGACCAATATCCAGAAGCAGGCATCCGCCTCTGGAAACCAGATCGATCAGTTTTTGGATGCACTCGGTACGAGATGCGTAGATGTCATAGTTTTCTGCGCGGTTAAAGGCGAAGGAGTGTCCGATTCCGCGGCACTCTTCAAAGGGGCGCTCTTTTCTCATTCCTTTTCCCGATGAGTTTCCAAGATTGTCGTACTCGGTGGTGGTGTAGTCCCCCACCTGCCCTCGCAGTCCTTTACCCCAGCGATCATTGACGACGATGTCGGCCGGGTTCTTCGAGTTCTCGTAGATCCATTCTAGAATTTCGGTCGAGCGCCAATCGGTATCTGGATAATCCCACTCGCCATCGGGCCAGAACACATCGGGCTGGTATCGGGTGATGATGTCCTTGATCTGCGGAATCATCACCTCATCGACATACTTGGGACGGTCGTTGGAGTAGAGCGGACTGTTCCATTCCATGAAGGAATAATAAAGTCCCGGTCGGACTCCCTCTTTTCGGCATTCTGCGAACAGATCTCCAAGCAAGTCTCTCTTGGGGCCCGTTTCGACGCTGTTCCAGGGGTAGCCGCGAACTTCACTGGCGACATCACTGGGCCAGAGGCAGTAGCCATCATGGTGCTTGCTGGTGATGACGATGTATTTCGCTCCGGCCTTGCGGAAGATGCTGGCCCATTCCGCTGGATCAAAGAGTTCCGCCTTGAACTGAGAAGCGAAGTCCTGGTACTTGAAATCTTCGCCATAGACTCGGTGGTGGAAGTCTCTGACCTTGCCGCCGTGGCTATTGGTGTCGTACCAGTGCTGATACCACTCGGAGTAGGTGCTCGTGTCACAGAAGGCGGGCACCGAGTAGACACCCCAGTGAATGAAGATGCCGAACTTGGCATCGTTGAACCAATCGGGGGTCTTGTGCGTATCGAGCGACTCCCAGGTCGGCTCGTATTCATCCCCAGTTGCAGGGATGGGTGCCGCAGCGGGCTCCGGTGGAGTTGCGGGGACATGGGTCAGGGTGAGCATCAATAACAGTGTGGATAGCATGAGGACCTCCTATTGCCATCGGAGTCGCCAGCAGGGTTCGGGTCAACCCTTCGTTTTGTTGGGTCCGCGGCGGTATTACCCGTTGAGATACAGATGAACCGCAGAAGCCTTGATCAGGATGGTGACAATACGGCCCTCTTCCAGGCCCAGTTCACGGCAGCTTTCCACGGTGCATTCGGCCAGTATTCGTTCCTTGGCGTCGATCTCCACCAGGCAAGATCGACCCCAGGGATGGACTTTTGTGACCTTGCCCTCGATGCGATTTCGGATGCTGATATCGCCAAGTTGTCCGGTCGAAAGAGCAATTTCTGATGGGGCGATCCGAACCGATGCGCTGCGGCACTGTGGATCCAGTTTTGCTGTCGAGACCAGTTCCATTTCGCCACAGCGAAGCAGAACCTCGCCCTGTTGGTTGGTCTCGACCGCTGCAGTGAGCATGTTCATCGCTTCGATTTCACCGGAGGAGTTCTGTAGAAGCAAATCCTGATAGGAGCTGGGTCCGGTCAATCGGTTTCCAGTCAGATGGAGAAGGGTATCGGAAACCGTGATCAATTCGCCGACATCATGACTGACATGAAGGATGGGGATGTTGAAATGATCTCGAACTCTGATCAGAAACGGCAAGATGCGTTTCTTGAGTCGGGTGTCGAGTGCACTGAGGGGTTCATCGAGGAGCAGCCAGCGAGGCTTCATGGCGAGCGCTCTCGCCAGTGCTACCCTTTGCATCTCCCCTCCCGACAGCGTGTCCGGCATTCGACTCAGTAGTGGTGAAAGTTCGAGCAGCTGGATGACTTCATCGGCGAGTTTTGTCGCTTCTGGCCCTGGCGCAGTGCCGACCATGATGTTTCGCTTCACCGACCAGTGTGGAAAGAGCCTTCCATCTTGAAAGACTACCGCGATTCTTCGNTTCTCTGGTGGCACATCGATTCCCGCTTCCGAATCGAACAGCACCTCATCCGCGATCTGGATCCGTCCTCGAGATGGCGAGATCAGGCC
>JGI26380J51729_10000350_pt1 | contig 24484 bp, 21 predicted proteins | sample SaaInlV_165m_DNA_FD_51729 | JGI IMG/M metagenome (IMG submission 51729) | reverse complement strand
TCTGCTCAACCATCTGCTCAACCATCTGGATGAGTGCAGGTCTTTGCATCGCGTTCCTTGCAAAAGGGCCGAGTGCCTTACCATTTGTCATCGGAATCATGATGGCCACTGCCAGGCGCGAAGGTGTCTCTCGCCATCGAGAACTGACCTGGTGGGGACCTCCGTTGCTGGCGATGGGAATCAGTTCCTTGTGGGCGATCGCCGTGACTCTGCGACTCGATCAGTTGGGGTCTGGTTTGAGTGCAGTCCAGCTGTGGCTTGGTGAGGCTTCACGATCAGGTTCTCAAGATGGGTGGTGGATCCATCGTTGGGAGTTCATCGCGGGTGTCTTTTTCGGTTACTTGCCGGCTTCATTGCTGATGTTGTTATCGGGCAAGATGAGTTCTGCCGTCGGTTGGCTCGGGGATCGCCGTTATCGACCGCTCGCTCTCTCCATCGTGATTCCGTTCATCGTATTCCTGCTGTGGCCATCGGTGCAGCCACGCTACCTGCTGCCAGCACTCCCGCTCATCGCATGGCTTGCTGCATCGATCCTCGATGAATCGTTTGACGATCGATATCCTTCTGTTTCGGGAGAATGGGCGCTGTCGATCGTCACCGATGGAATTCGCGCAGTAGTGGCGGTCGCCGGGGTGCTTGCCGTTACAGTTGGAGTGGCCCGGTGGTTCGATGAGAGCGTCTTCGCGACCATCCCTGCGGTGGCTCCGGGGGAATTCATACTACTCGGCTCGTTCTTGCTTATTTCCACCGGATGGCCCTTCAAGGGGGTCGAGCGACGATCGGTAGAACAATCTGCACTGCGCTGGATCCTGATGCTACTGGCCTGGTCCGGGTGTCAGGCCACGATACTGCTGCCCTTTCGAGGATCCGATCGACCTGGGCAAGAGGTCGCCAGGAGCATCGAAGCAGTGGTCCCATTGCAACAGCAGTTGTGGCACGATGTATCTGGTCGCTGGAATACACTCGCTCAGGTCGAGCGAACATTGAAGATCGTTTCCAAGCAGGTACAGCCTGTTCCGGGAGATTGGTTCCTCACGATGGAAACTCAACAGCCGCAACTGCAAGACGGCTGGAAGACCATCNCACTGAGCGATGGAACGCCGGCGAGCATCGGGATCCATCAGCGACGGATGCCGACCAAAGGAAAAGAGAAATGATGTCCAGAAGTTGCCAGAGGGCCTGCTTATTGATCTGGACGATCACGAGTTCCTTTTCACTCCTGCTGGCTCATGATGGAGTGCATGTCGATGTGGATCGAATCAACAAGAGGATCGAATCGAGTGATGATCCGGGTTCCTTGTACCTGATGAGGGCCAAGTTGTGTCGAGCTCATGGTCGCCCCGAGCTGGGGCTTAAGGATTGCCAGACGGCGCGAGGTTGTGGAGTCGATGCCTTCGCGGAGAAGTTCGAGCGAGCACTTTGCTTGCGAGACACTCTTCGGTATGACCGTGCCCTGGCGTTACTGGACGAACTGGTGGAACGGTCAGAAACAGCTCCGCTCGACGTACTGAGTCAACGATCGGGCATCCGCGAGCGATTGGGTGATATCGATGGTGCGATCATCGATCTGAGCCGGGTTCATGCGATTCGCGCAGACCTGGAATCGGTGCTGCGCCTCGGATCTCTCTACGAGAAGAGAGATGCCCCAGGGCTGGCGGCAAACCTCTATCGCCAGATGATCAAGAGGGCGGGAGAGAGTGCGTTGTTGACCATCAGTCTGATTCGTGCCAGTTCTGCCAGCGGGCAGCATGAGGAAGCGCTCTCGCTGATCGAGAAGCAGTTGAAGAACGCTGCTCTCAAGGCGCCTTGGTTGCAACGAAAGGCCGAGGTTCTTACCGCTGCCGGTCGGGCCGAAGAGGCGCAGGCAGTCTTGATACTGGCTCTGACCGATCTCGATAAGATTTTCAAGCGTAGACCGGTACCTATTCATCGGGTGACCAGAGCGAGGATATTGCGGCTGCTGGGACGATTGGATGAAGCACAAGCAGAACTGGAAAAGGTGCTTCAACAAGCTCCGGGTTACCAATCGGCCCGTTCAGAACTTGAACGAATCCTCACGCTTCAAGATGNAGTACGGAAGAAACAGGACTAACCCACAAGGTGGTCACTGATCGTTTGCATATCAATCGAGAATTCTCCGCCCATTCGCAACGATGGCCACCTCTCGATGTCTGGTGCCCCAGACGATGCAACCGACGGCATAGATGGCACAAATCGCTGCGAGGATTTCTCCGTCACTCCAGTCCGGCTCTTCACCGTATCCATCGATGAACCGATCCCTTAATTCTGGAGCCTTTTGCCAGATTCCGGTTTCCAGCCTGACCCAGTCAAATGCGGGATGGTTGGCATGAGCATGTTCGAAATCGATGATTCCGATCTGGTGACCATCCCATAACCAGTTCCGCGGTTGGAAGTCATTATGACAACAGACACGGAGGGTAGATTTGAAGAGGGAGCCGTCTCCAACGCGTTGACGAGCCAGCTCGATTTCATTCTCAGTGAGAGAGTCGCCGTGGTTTTCGATCCAGGATTCGAGGCGAAGCGGCAGAGATTCACTCAATGACAGATCATCAATGGCCAGAGGGTCGAGCCGATGGAGGTGTTTCAACCAGCTCCCTGCCTGTTGCATCACCTCATCCAACTGTCCAGCAGCCAGCGATGACTTCTCGATGGAAACTCCCGGAACCGCCGAAATCAGCAAGGACTTGTCATCGGGATCCTGATCGAGAAGACGGGGAAGATTTGTCCGGTCAGCCGAGAGTCGTGGTAACCAGTCGGCCAGTGCATGCTGTTCTTGCTTCCAGCTACGCAACTCGGAAAATTGTTTGAGAAATGCTGGAGTGCCATCGGGGAGCTGCCCTGCCCACACCTGGCAATTTCCCCCAGCATCGACCCTGTGGCTGGCAATGAAGCCGGATGATTCCAGTGGCATCTTTTCTCTGCTCTCGGATGAGGGATACTGATTCACACGTAGTGTGGCAGGTCTATCCCAAGATCCTACCCTGCGAATTGGATTCAAAGCGGGGAGTCGGATGCAGAAAAAGTCCGGAGATCTGGGGTTCTTTTCGGCAACGGTGATGGTCGTGACGACGGTGATCGGTGCCGGAGTCTTCACCACGACAGGTCACTTCGCTGCAGAGCTGGGAAGTTCCTGGGCAGTGTTAGTGACCTGGTGTGTGGCTTCTCTCATCGCGATACTCAGCGCCCTCACCACCGCAGAACTGGGCGCCATGATGCCTCAATCAGGGGGCGATTATATCTATATGCGGCGTGCCTTCGGGACGAAGGTCAGTTATGTCTTCGGAGTGATTTCTGGGCCTGCGGCATGGACCGTGGGCAGCGCATTCGTTGCGGGAACTCTCGGGAAGCATTTCAACAACCTGATTCCACAGGTACCTGAACTGGTCGCTTCTGTTGTTGCGGTATTGATACTGACAGTGATTCACACCCGGGGTGTTCGAGTCGGCGCGCTCTTCAATAACACGACAACACTCCTGAAGGTGGCCCTGATCGGTGGCTTTATCGCTGCCGGATTGGCTGCCATCTTCTGGGGGGAAGGAACTGGAGCAGCAGTCGAAGCTGCATCGTTGCAGCCGAACCCGCTGCAGTCGAATCCGTTACAGGGGTGGGCACTTGTGGAGAAGATCTTCTTCTCCAGCATCTATGCGGGTTTTGCATTCGCAGGCTATAACGCTGTGGCTCTGATGGCAGGTGAGCTCAAGGATCCTGGTCGCAACATTCCTCGTTCCTTGATTCTTGGACTTGGTGGGATTTCGGTGCTGTATCTACTGGTGAACGTGGTGTTTCTTCTGGCCACCGATCCGACGCAGATGGTCGATTCTGAGGGCAATGGAATCTCGGATCTGGGAACCTTCACGGCACAGCGATTGTTTGGGGATAACGCAGCTACCCTGTTTGATCTGGTGTTCGTACTGATCTTGCTCTCGACACTCAGTAGTTGTATCCAGGTCGCTTCTCGAATCAGCTGGCGGATGGCTTGCGATGGCCAGATGCCTGAAGCGTTGGGGCGATCCAATGCAAAAGACACCCCGAGGAATGCTCTTTGGTTGCAAGCGCTGTTGATCATCTTGGCGCTGTCCTTTCTGGCGAAGAAGGAACTCCTTCTGCTCAATGGAATGTGCACTCTCATCGTCGATTTGCCGCTGGCATTGACGATTCTCAGGCTGCGTAAAATTGAACCCGAGACTCATCGTCCCTTCAGGATCCCGTTCTATCCGTGGATCCCTCTGGTCCGGATCTTGCTGGCGTTCTACCTCGGATACGCCTTCATCGTGGAAGATCCGTGGCATGGACCGAAAGCCGTAGGATTGATTGCCGTCGTTTTGCTGTTACAGCCGATACTTGCGAGGGGCCGAAAGGAGTGAGATTGAAAACACTGTGGATGCTGTTTGGTGTTCTCCTCTGGATGGGAACTGTTGAGGCGGAAGATCGTCCACCCAACTTCATCGTCATCTTTTGCGATGATCTGGGTTACGGAGATCTGGGATGCTTTGGTCACCCGACCATCGCGACCCCCCATCTCGATCAGATGGCCGCTGAAGGGCAGAGATGGACGCAGTTCTATGTCGCGGCTCCGGTATGCACACCGAGTCGTGCCGGTTTGATGACGGGACGGTTGCCGATACGAAGTGGACTCTGCTCGCCGAAGCGGCGTGTGCTGTTTCCCAACTCTGCCGGCGGCATTCCCGATTCTGAAATCACCATCGCCGAGGCCCTGAAGGGAGCCGGATATGCCACCGGTATGGTGGGGAAGTGGCATCTGGGGCATCTGCCGCAGTACCTGCCCCATCGACACGGCTTCGACCAGTGGTTCGGAGTGCCCTACTCCAACGACATGGATCGAAACAAGAAGGGTCCGAAGGGTTGGGACGCTTTTCTCGATCCGAAGTACGAGTACTGGGATGTTCCCTTGCACCGAAACGATGAGGTGATCGAACGACCGACCGATCAACGCACCATCACCCGACGATATGGCGATGAAGCGGTCACATTTATCGATGCAAACCAGGACAAGCCCTTCTTTCTGTACCTGGCGCACTCGATGCCACATGTGCCGCTCTTTCGTTCCGATCGATTCGTCGATCGAAGTGAGCGCGGTTTCTATGGCGATGTGATCGAGGAGATCGACGCCAGCGTCGGAAAGGTGCTCGATGCCGTGCGTACTCGGGGGCTCTCTGAGAACACGGTCGTCATCTTCACCTCGGATAATGGGCCGTGGCTGGAGTACGGCGACATGGGGGGAAGTGCAGGACTATTGCGAGCGGGCAAGGGCACGACCTTCGAGGGAGGAATGCGTGTGCCGACCATCATCTGGTGGCCAGGCACTGCAAAACCAGAAGTGGTGACAGACCCTGGAGCCACTCTCGATCTGTTGCACACCTTCTGTTCGCTGGCAGGAGTTCAACTGCCTGCTGATCGTGTCTATGACGGGGGCGACCTGTCTGCAAGGATCCGCGGTACCGGGGCCTCGCCCCGCAACAGCGTCTTCTATTACCGGGGAGATGTTCTTTACGCGGTCCGCAGTGGTCCGTGGAAGATGCACTTTCGGTCGAGGCCGAGATCGGGAGCCAAGGAAACGATTCATGAGACGCCGCTGCTTTATCATCTAGAACATGATCCATCGGAGAAAAAGGATCTGGCGCAGAAGCATCCAGAAGTCATCGAGCGACTGAAAAAAATTGCAGCGACACACTCGACGACCCTCAAGCCAGTCGAGAACCAGATGGAAAAGGTGTTGTCTAGATAGTTACTTGATCCGCAAAGCTCAGCAGCCACCCATGTCGAGGTTCATCTGCGTGATCATCGCTTCGGGAGATACGGGACTGGAAATCGGGGCCATCGAATTGTAGACCACTTTGAAGATCATCGCTGAGTGAGACTGCGTGCCCATACTGTACTGCATCGGATCTTCAACCAGGATCAAAGCCCCCATGTCCGAGATGTTCAGTACCGTCAGGTGAAGTTCATGATCGGGTTGACGCTGCATTTTCTGCCACTTGGCCAGGCCAAGTTTCTGGATCTGGCTGTCGAGGGCCTGGGTCCAGGTCTCGATACCAACTCTTAGATTCTGGCTCTCGGTCAAGCCATCCTTGTTTGGTAAGGAGAAGCGCTGGGTTTCTACGACCCCGTTCTTTCGCCATGCGCAGCGGAGGGCTTGAAGATCTCCACTGTAGTATGCATTCATGTGAGTTCGGACTGGAGCCAGAGCCCACTCGAGACTGCTGGGGTTTCTTTCCAGGTAGGAAGCAATACGTTGCTGGTTGGTCTGGAAGAGGAACTCACCTGGGCTTGCTCCGAGGAGTATGGCCGTGAGTATGATCCATAAGAGGAGGTACTTTTTCATCATTTCTCCCAATCTGCTCGTCCACAAATCCAGTCTGGACGGCGCTATCTTGCGGCGCAAGCATCGATGATCTCGATGGGATTCAATCCAAGTTTACAGTTTCACTTCGTTCGGAATAGTACCAATTTTTTGCGACGCGAAGACGTTTGACCCTCTTTTTCTAGAGGTGGCGTGTTGGCGGCCAGATGCAGATTCATTGAATCGTCCCAACAAAACCAGAATAATTAGGATCATATCATCCCACAGCACAACTCTCGTTCTAGACTGGCCACCTGCTCGGGGCGCATCCTGGAGGGTGCTGAGATGGACCCGTGGAACCTGATCCGGTTCGTGCCGGCGGAGGGAAGGCAGTTTCAGTGAATAACGACGATCGTTCCTGGTCACTCCCACTACGTGGAGCTCACAATCCATCTACTAACGCTGAGGGAACCAACCCCGGTTCTTTTGCCCATGCTCCCGACATCGGAGGACCGCTGTCCTTTTCCTCCCCCGATACTCCGGGTATGCCTGAGCCGTCGACGAAAACCGCATGGGATTTCCTTCCGGCTGGATGGCAGATCGAGAAGAGTGGTCCCACCGATGGCTGTGGCGGTCACAATCATTCAGAAATCGGAGAGTTCATCCGTGGCAAAGCACCGGCTGGATTTGTACCGATCACGCAACTGGAGAGTGCAAGACTCGGAATCATCACTCCCGAGATGGAGAGGGTTGCAGAGAGGGAGGGCCATCTATCGGCGAAGCAGGTCAGAGACGAGATCGCCGCAGGACGCATGATCATTCCCGCCAATCGTGAACACCTTCGCCATCAACTCGATCCGATGGCGATCGGCCGAGCCAGCAGCACCAAGATCAATGCCAACATGGGTGCCTCACCCGTGTCATCTGGTACCGATGAAGAAGTCGAGAAATTAAAATGGTCCCAGCGATGGGGTGCCGATACGGCGATGGATCTTTCGACCGGTGGAGATCTCGACGCGTGCCGCCTCGCCTTGATCGAGGAGAGTACGGTGCCGATCGGCACCGTTCCGATCTACTCGATGATTATCGGACGAAAGATCGAGGACCTCAATCAACAGATCATCCTCGAGAATATCGAGCACCAGGCGGCTCAGGGGGTCGATTACTTCACCATCCATGCCGGTGTACGCCCCTGGCACATCCCACACATCGAAAATCGCCTCATCGGGATCGTCAGTCGTGGAGGTTCACTGCTGGCGAAGTGGATGATCATGCACGGCGAAGACAATCCGATGGTGACCTGCTTCGATCAGATTTGCGAGATCATGCGTCGCTACGATGTGAGTTTCTCATTGGGGGACGGCCTGCGACCCGGGGGTCTGGCGGACGCCAGCGACGAGGCGCAACTGGGAGAGCTGGAGACGATCGCACAGTTGACGGAGATCGCCTGGACCTATGGAGTCCAGGTGATGGTGGAAGGGCCGGGACACGTCCCCTTCGACCAGATCGAATACAACATGAAGTTGCAACGAAGGCTTTGCCACGGCGCACCATTTTATGTACTCGGCCCTTTGGTCACCGACATCTTCCCCGGCTATGACCACATCACCTCATGTATCGGAGCGACCGCTGCCGGTTATCACGGAGCATCGATGCTCTGTTATGTGACCCCCAAGGAACATCTGGGTCTGCCAAAGAAAGATGATGTGAAGCAGGGCTGCATCGCCTACAAGATTGCCGCTCACGCTGCCGATGTGGCGCTGGGAATTCCAGGTAGCCGAGATCAAGACGATGAACTGACCAAGGCGCGTGCCGCCCTCAACTGGCAGAAGCACTTTGATCTCTCCTTCGATCCCGACACCGCCCGGGCACTCCATGATGAGGACCTCGATGTGGATACCGATTTCTGCGCCATGTGCGGCCACGACTGGTGCAGCGTTCGCATCTCGAAGGAGATCCAGCAGTTTGCCAGCGGCAAGGCCGATGGATTTGACCGGGGAGCATCGATCCGCAGTGCGGCATTGACCGAAGAGCAGCAGGGGATCCTCGCAAAGCGCGGAGTTCTGGAGCCAGCCGAAATTCACAAGCTCGCTTCCAAGACACGCAAGGCGATGGGCACGGAGGAATCGCGAGCGACGTGCCACAGCGACCTGGTGGATGATCACGCAGCGAAGAAATTGCAGCTGGAAGAAACCGAGTAAACAGATGGGATTGCCNGNTGAATTGAACTGCCAGGCAATCGCGGACAGTTTCNGAATTCAGGTTTGGAGGAATGGAAATCATGTCGAATAATCTTGAGTCCAAGGGGACCTTCTGGCAGCGACTACAATCGATTTCACTGACACTATTACTCGCGCTATTGCTCATCTGGTTCTTCGGATTTCTTCGTTACGATGTGAGTGATCTGGAAGGACCAGATCGGCAGAGTTTCATCGACGCTGGGGACCAGGTGTCACAGGAACAATTAGACGATCTGAATTCACAGCAGCGTCTAAACGGTCGAGAGCTTCAACGGAACCGGAATCTTCAGAAGGATTACAAGGCGAGCAAGGAGAATGCTCGCCAGGTGATGGAAGAGATCTCAGCCTTGCACAGGCTGAGTATTGAACAGGGCCTCCAGCCACCCGAGGAAGATGTTCTTGCCCTTGCAGATGCACGTTCTCGTTTTCTTTCTTCGCAGGAAAAACTTGAAGCAGCGAACATCGCAGTGACAGAGAGTAACGCGAGGAATTTCGAGCTGACCGACGACATATCCAAACAACGTGAGTTGGTCAGGAGGCACAATATCCCTGCCACCAAACTATATAATGACGCCTATGATTCGCACAGAGTCAGGGTTGCGATCTACAAGCTCGGGATTCCATTGCCGCTGTTCTTGATGGCTGCCTGGTTGGTCAGAAGATACAGGAAGAGCCCTTATCGCCCGATATTTTTTGCTTTTCTTGTCGCGACATTTTGGGAAGTTGGAGTCATCGCTTTCCAGCATTTCCCCAGGGAGTACTTCAAGTATATCGCCATCGGTGTCGCCATCCTGATTGTTGGAATGTTCCTGAAGTTCACCCTGAGAAATCTCTCGGCTCCGCCCAAAGATCTATTACTCAGGCGTTATAGAGAATCATACGAAAAGTGCCGCTGTCCACGCTGTGATTTTCCTATTCGAAAAGGGATCTTGCGAGATGTTGTCTGGGGGAAAAAGGGCCCCAATCTTCCCAACATCACAGATGCTGGGCACCAGGAAGAAAGCTCATATTGCTGCCCCTCGTGTGGAACGGATCTCTTTGGTGAATGTGATTCGTGTCAAAAGATCACTCATTCATTGCTGCCAAATTGTGAGAATTGCGGCATCGCAACACCCGTCGAATCACTGGAGTGAGCGTCGAGGTCGGAACAACTCAGGGGCAGCTGGGTTCGTCACAGGGGAAGGTGGAAACCGTCGTTCCGCATGCCGGGAAGGGAGCGGGTGGAGGAGGGCCGCCGCCGAAGGCGTACCCGAGCAGGTAGACCGGATCCGAGATGTCGAGAGAGCCGTCACCATTGACTTCTGCGGCTTCCTGACAGGGCAATATGGCTCCTCCGAATAGATGCCCGAGAATCAGCACTGGATCCGAAATATCGATCTGTAGATCAGCGTTGGCATCTCCTCGGATCAGTGAAACCGACCCGCGGTGCCAGGTGGTGACCTGATCGACGGAGATGTTGTTTCCACTCTGTACCAGACCGTCGGGCCAGATGACCCGGAGTTCGATGATCTGGTCGTCATCACCCAGCCCGAAATGCGCCGACATTTCGCTCTGAGAGCTGAAATTGTCTCCTACATCGATCCACCGATAGAGGGATCCACTGGCTGTGCTGACATGGACCTTGGCTCCCACACCATCGGGAGCCACAGCGGTATCCCCATCATTATCGAGAAAGATCTTCACCCAGTGACGGTTTCCAGCAAGAGTTTCGTTTCTGAAGTAGCGCAAACTCTCGTTATTACCGGCGATGACAACATCTTGATCGCCATCGTTATCGCTGTCGAAGTTAAGGATCCCTCGACCGAATCCGTCGTGAATCAAACCGGATGCAATCGATTGCTCGTTGAAGGTGCCGTTGCCGAGATTTCGAAAGAAATAGGACTGTTCATTGTCAAATTGACCGCCAGCGCCATTGGTTTCAATGATGTCGACAAACCGATCATGGTCTACATCGATGGAGATCGCACCCCAGCCGTAACCACCATCGTCAACACCTGCGCTTCCTGAAATTTCTTGATACGAATGATTGCCCTGGTTGATGTACAGCTTGTTGCCAGTCCATCCGATGTTGGGGCGATAGATGGAAGTGACATACCAGTCGATGAGACCGTCGTTGTCATAGTCGCCAACAGATTGTCCCATTCCATTCTCTTCCTGAGCGGTGTTGGCGGCGGAAGAGATCTCTGTGAAGGTTCCGTTGGTGTTGTTGCGGAAGTAATGACTGGTACCGAAATCGGCAACCAGCAGTAACTCCGGATAGTGGTCACCATCCATGTCTTGTAATCGGGGAGCGAATCCAGAAGTTCCTGAGACTCCAGAGAAGAGCCCGATGGAAGCGGTCATGTCGGTAAAAGTCTCGTTCCCATTGTTTCTGAACAGGCGGTTCCCGCTGTTGTTACTGGCAAAGCCTGCGACGAACAGATCCAGATCTCCATCGAGATCGTAATCTCCGAAGCAGCAGCCAAAACCATCCTCGGAACTGGAAGTGGCATTGACTCCGGCAGAGAAGGCGACATTTGTGAAGGTTTCATTGCCGGAGTTGCGGTACAGGCGGTGGTTTCCTGGAGAGCCGGTGATTCCGCTGCCAGCGCTGGTGACATAGATATCGAGCCAGCCATCGTTGTTGAAATCGCCGACTGCTGCACCTTTCCCCATGTGAACGTCGGTCAGGCCCCACTGCGCTGCGCGGTCGGTGAAGGTGCCGTCTCCGTCATTGATGAAAAGGTGATCTGGAATTCCTGCTCCGCCGCCGCTCGGCACGAATAGATCCTGCCAGCCATCTCGATCAAAATCTCCACAGACGACGGGGCCGGTATATGTCGGATGATTATAGACCCCAGGAATGAATGTAATTCCGGAGAGACCGGCACTGGATGTCTCGTTACTGAACTGTGGAGCCTGGGCCAAGGAGGCAGATATCCCACACAGCAGGAGTAACGATATGGTGACAGCGTGTTTCATGAACACTCCGGCTCTTTGAAAAGAGGAACGAGACGGTTCATCTTGATCGAAGATCAGTTTGTTGGCAATGAGCAAGATCACTCGAAGGTGATCCAACTGAACCCACCTGCACCGACGGTCACCTCCAAGTCGATGGAGCCATCCCTGCGAATCGGACGCTTCTGAGCTTTACCGTCTTCGACGCGAATCAGAGAATTTTCGATCAGGCCTGTGTAATAGAGAGGAACTCGGATGGTCCGGGAAATCGCCTGAGGGAGGGGGTTGAATAGCATCAGGAGGCCTTTCTCTTGCCCCTGAGGATCGACCATCAGCCAGTAATCCAGATCTCTGGCATCGGCCCTTCGCAGGTGAATCAGATCCCCTTCGAGTACCCGACGATGCTTTTTGAACCAGTCGACACTTTGCTGGACCATCGATTTGGTTTCTTCGCTATCAAACAAACGCGGTCCGCGATAGCAAGCCTGAACACCTGCTCCGAGATTGCTCATCATGATGCGCTGATAGTGATCCAGATGCTGCGATAGCGGTTCGATCGTCGCGGCTGCACCGCCACCGTGGTACTGGGTCAAGGGGACGAACATCCAGCCCATCGAACCATTCTTGGTCCAGGTACCATCGTAGATGTTCTGGCGGGAGTGTATCACCTGTTGTGCTCTCGGGAGGCTCCAGTTGACTTCACGGTATCCCATGGCGCACTTGTTAGAGCCGGCCAGGTAGTAGTAGTCGGGAACATTCAGGTAGACGCCATTGGCCCTGCACCATTTGTAAAAATCAGTGATGATTCTCCACTGGACCCAGCGGGAGTCCTTCTCGCCCTTCTGTAGCGGAAGTCTCTCCGAGACATCGATGTCCCCCGGGTAGGAGCCATCGTGCTCGAGTAGCCGCATCCCGGTTTTTTCGAAGAACTGATACAACTTTCGGAAGTAATCCTGTCCCCATTCACTGGCGAGAGCTGGACAGGAAACGTGCGTTGGCGTGACTCCTGGTGGTGAGACGATGTCATTTCCGCCACCGATGGAACGGCTTGAAAGGAGTGAGTATCCGCCGATCTCGATCCCCTTGCTCCGTGCATAGTCCGCATACCTCTTCATCTTTGCGAGGTACTCTTCACTATCATCTTCGATCTGGAAACCGCTACCGAAGGTCATGATCACCATCTCGAATCCCACTTCGGCGCATTGATCGATGGCGAGCTGGATACGATCCCAGTCTGCGTAACGGGCATGCATCATGAGAGGATTCTCGGTGGTCCAGGGTGCGATGGTTCGATAGAGGCGTCGCTTGGCGAGACCGTTTCGTTCCCGATCCGATCGGTCGTGGGGGAGGACAAAGGTACGAAATGAACTGAATCGATCACCGCTGGCGATATCCTGCTCGGGACCGATGGTGGGTCGCACCTCCAGCAGGCATGGAGTCGTATTGAGATAACTCACTTGACTGGAGTAGAGTGGATCTTTGACCCAGTGCACTGCGAACCGGGAAACGGTCTCGGGATCCATGCCCTGGAAGGAATAATCCGTTTCGACGTGGATGTTCGGAGTGGGAAAGTGGACCCCTCGATCCTCCACCCGGGAGGTGTGTTCCACGGCGGCGATGATCTCACTGGTAAACCGGTTTACCGTGACCTGTTGCCCGCTGGTATTTTCAAATTCGATCCATTTGCTGAAGCAGGGAATGCCATCGTAGAGCTCGTAATGTACCGAGACCTTCAACGGATGGCCGGTGCCCACAGGATGGGGCGCTGGAGATTCCAGGTCGAATCTCAGAGCGACTCCAGCCGGAGGCCAGGTGACCCCTGGAGCATGATGGCGAACTCGTTTCCAGGGCATACGCTCAGCGATGGGGACGACCTCCCACCCCTTCAACTGGAATGCGGTTGGATCGGAGGTCATCGTTTCAATCCACTCGGGCTGAATAAAGGCGTGATTGGGCTGCCCGACCAGCCCACCGATATCCCAGGAAACCCCATCGATGACGATGGCCGCTTCAGGTCGAACGGATCTCAGTAACGATTCTCCGCTGGTCAAATTTTCGAGCGCGACGGTAGCCAGGTTGGGTGCGATACGAAAGGTGCGACGGATCAAACCGTTGGAAAGCACGATTTCGTCGTCGTGGTTGGTACGAAACACCCCTGCGATGTAGGGCGAGGGATCAATCAACCAGTCGGTTCGATCTTCGAGAGCGATGATCGGTTCCGGTAGGAGGCCATCGATGGAAGAGGTGCCAGCGAAGATGGAATGGCTTCCGATCAAAACGACAATGAGATGAGAGATGATATTGGGCATCTGTCTATTTCCTTCCCCATATTTGTTGGAGGATATTGTAGAGGGCCGGATCGTGTTTCTTGAGTTCTGGTTTCACGAATGGGAAGAAATCATTGGTTCCGACGAAAGCTTCTGTACCCTCGGCGAAGTACTCCTTGTGGTCGGTCAAGGAGTAGTGACGCCTCTCTTGTCCATGGATGTGAAGAACTTGCTCATACTTTTTCGATGAGACCGCTTTCTTGTAAGCAGCAAGAATATCAGGGTCCTTGAAAGTGATGATCTGGTCGTGCCATGCATGTGCCATCTCATGAAGCATGACCCACGGCTGGACATTGGATTTCTTGAGATTCACATAGGAGCGAGCCTGGGGAATGTGAACCACCTTGTGCAAGTACAGTGAGTGACCACCCTTTTTGAGCCAGTTGAGATCTGGGTGGTACTGGAGGCCGCGGATTCCGGGGCGATCAAGATCCATCACGATCTTTACGTCACGCAATTCAGCGACTCGCTTGGGTGGTAGTACCCAGGCCAGGTCTCGAAGTTGCATCTCGATGAGAGAAAGCGCCTGAGCGGCGAGATCCGGATCTTGAACGAGCAGCTTTTTTTCGACTCGGACCGTCCATCCTTCGACAATTTGGTCGAGATGGCTCGGTTCGGGCGACTGGGCCATCAGCAGTAGTAGTAGGCAGGTTTTCATACTCCTCGTTTCATGACGTCATCTTTCACAGGTTCGGGACCGACTCCAGCACTGATTCAGGTTGAAGGTATGGCATTGACCGGGCTTCACCTCGGCGTACCTTGGCAACATGCAAAACCCTGGTATTACGCGGTGGAATCAGACTCCGACCGGTATCCAGAGGCCCATCTGAAGGAGGAACAAGATGTCACTGATCCCCACATCGATCCAGGATCGTATCTCACTGCTGGTCTTACTCTCGGCACTGCTGTTGCCACTGTCACTGGCCTCTGGTTGGCTTGATGCCAACACGACCCATCTGGCCATCCCGATCGTTGCTCAGGACGGGTGGGTGCAGCTTTTTGATGGTGAATCGACTGCAGCATGGCGTGGCTACCGGAAAGATGTCTTTCCGACCCAGGGCTGGCAGGTGGAGGATGGTTGGCTCCAGGTGATGGAAGGTGGCGGCGGCGGTGATATCGTCACCATGCAACAGTACGACGATTTCGAGCTGGAAATGGAGTGGAAGGCACAAGCGGGTTCTAACAGTGGCATCATGTACCTGGCCAATGAGAACAACGGTGCGCCTTATTTTTCTGCACCGGAGTACCAGGTATTTGGCGATGAGGATCCAACATCGTCCAGCAATACATCCAGCGGCGGTCTGTACGCGTTGTATTCACCAGAAAACAAGAAAATGAACCCACTCGGTGAGGTGAACCATGCTCGCATCGTCCACTGCGCTGGGAATGTCGAGCACTGGGTCAATGGCGTGTTGGTTCTTCGAGCTAAGATTGGCTCGGTCGACTGGAACAAGCGGGTGGCCGCCAGCAAGTTCAACGCGTGGTCCGACTTTGGCACCGTAAAGAAGGGACACATCGTTCTCCAGGATCATGGAAATGATGTGTGGTTTCGATCGATACGAGTGCGCGAGATCCCGAATTCCCACCGCTGGCGCTACGATGGCGACTTCGTACAGATGTTCAACGGATACGATATGGCCGGGTGGTCTGCTCATCTGAAAAACGAAGCGAAGATGGAAGATGTCTGGTCGGTGGCCGATGGAGTTCTTTCCTGCAAGGGCAATCCTGCCGGATACATCTACACCGATCAGAAGTACCAGAACTTTGTGCTGGAAGTCGATTGGCGCTGGGATCCTGTCACCCAGAAGGGTGGCAACTCAGGGGTTCTGTTCCGGCAGATCGGCGAGCACAAGGTGTGGCCCAAGAGTATCGAGGCCCAGTTGCAGTCAGGAAGTGCCGGAGATTTCTGGTGCATCGGTGAGTTTCCGATGAAAACCGATCCGGAACGGACTCGCGGTAGAAATACCAAGCACACGGGGATGAATGAGAATGAGATAGGAAAATGGAACCACTACGAGATTCACTGTAACGGTGGCGACGTGGTTCTGATGATCAACGGTAAGGTCGTCAATAGTGCTAGCGACTGTGCTGAAGTCGCAGGGTCGATTTGCCTGCAGTCGGAAGGCACTCCAATTCAGTTCAAGAACATCCGCCTGTTTTCGATGCCAGGGACTCCGCAGAATGCAACGGGGCAGTGATTTGTAGACTGCTGATCTTCTTGCTGCTGCTCACGCAGGTCGGGTGCCACGGGATCCACCTGCGTGAACAGCGTTCAGGAGTTGAACTGATCGTTCTGGGAATCGCCCAGGATGGAGGGGTTCCTCATCTGGGTTGTCAGAAACCGTGTTGTGTTTCTGCACGCAGGGATGGAATCCGTCTCGGGCCCGCCTGTCTTGCGCTGGTGGATCATTCAACTGGGAAAACGGTTCTGATTGAGGCCACACCGACGATCGAGGAGCAGTTGTCGTTGCTTCGCGACCTGACAGGTCATGCCAATGAAGGTCGTCGCCCGATCGATACACTGTTGCTGACCCATGCTCATATCGGACACTACACCGGGTTGATTCAGCTGGGTCGTGAGGTGGCATCGACCGATGCGGTGAAAGTGCATTGCACATCCAGGATGGCCAGTTTTCTGCGAGAAAATGGTCCCTGGAGTCAACTGGTACAACTGGATCAGATCGACCTGCAGGTGGTCGAGAAGGGACAGCCAGTCGAGATATTTCCCGGCGTGACGGCCACCGCATATGGTGTTCAGCATCGGGATGAGTTCTCCGACACGGTCGCCTGGCGCATCGAGGGCCCCAAGCGTACGGTTGTCTTCTGCCCCGATATCGATGGGTGGCAAGATGGAGCACTCGATCTCCTGATCGATGGTGCGGATCTCTGTTATCTCGATGCGACCTTTTACGATGGCAGAGAACTTCCTGGAAGAGATCTGTCGGAGATCCCTCACCCTCCGATGGTGGTCACGATGGACCATCTTGCAGATGAGGCGCGCGAAGGGCCCGATCGATTCCGTTTCATCCACCTCAACCACACCAACCCGGCACTTCGAGATGGGGCGGTCCGCGCCGAGGTCAAAAGGAGGGGATTTTCGGTTGCCGAGGTGGGGGAAAGTTATTTCCTCGACTGATTCGAGTCAGTGACCCGGATCGCAAAAGACATCATAGTGAGCCACCTGCATCAGATCGTTGCGACTCAGAATAGGCCCCCGGTAATTCAGATCGTCGATGACCCGGTGCACCTGGTAATCGAGAGATTTGAGAAAGTCGTAGAGCAGTTCTCGCTGAGCAAGTGTTGTCAGTTTGAAAACTTCAGCTTTGATGAATGGCCTGGTCTTCTCGATCAATGAGTGCATCGATCGAAGAATCTGCGCATCGAAGCCCTCCGCATCGACCTTGATGAAGCGGAGTTTTCCGATCAGGTCTGGATGATGTTGCTCGAGATAGCTCGGGAGGTGTTTCCCCTCCACCTTCAGTTTGAATGCATGGCCGTGGCGCCACTTGCTGATGCCGACATGCAGACCACCGTTGCAGTAGCCTTCATCGGAGTACTCGAAATCAAATTCACCGTCCTCAGGTGTGGCTGCAAATTTCAAAGGGATGATCGTTCCACGTTCCCGGTTGAGACCTGCGTTGATCTCAAGCACACGGTACACGTGGGGGTTGGGTTCCAGTGCAAGAACACAACCACCCGGACCGGTGGCCAGCGCCATCGGTAGTGCGGTATCGCCGGTATGTGCGCCGATATCGATGGCCACATCTCCAGGGCTGAGAAACGATCTCAGTTCGTTGATCTCATCCTGGCGCACCGGCTTGGTGCTCTCTGCGGGGTGTTGCCACTGCGCGTACTGAACCTTGCCATCGATGGGCAAATCGTACTCGACCACGGTGTGGGAGTACTCCTTGAGTTTCGGCCTGAAGCCGAGCATGTAGATCAGTTCACGAGGCTTCAAGGCAGCAGCCTTCTAGATCGAAGTGGTTAGTGTTTGCGTCCAGGAGTACTTCGACCCGGAACATTGCGATCAGTTTTTTACTAGAAGTCCATCAGCATCTCTGAAACTACCGGTCACGATCATGATCAGATCAATCAGTGCCCAGATGCCAAATCCGCCGAGGGTAAATAGCATCAGCAAACCAGTGCCGACCTTACCCACATAAAAACGGTGCACGCCTAATCCACCCAGGAAGATGCATAGGAGGACCGTTGGCACAAAATCCTTATCACTCTTTTGAATCTCATACATTAGATTCACCTTTCAATTTTTGGCCAGGGTAGCAAACCAGTTTTCCTTGCCCATCCCGAAATGAACCTGTGAGCAGCAGGATCGTGACAATGAAAGTGTGTATTCCATCGATAGCGAGTGCAACCACACCCAGTACAATTTCACCGTTCATCAAACTAAAGTATCCGAAAATGGAAAGACCCAGGTCACAAGATCCCTCAAGATAGCGACCCAGATAGAAGTGTTGTATGCCAATAACTCCAAAAACACCAGAGAGACACACTGCGACCGCAAAGTTCTTTTCTGATCGTTGCTCCATGCTGCCCCCTCAAGGAATGCGTCAGGTTCTTTCAGTGTCCATCGAGGTTCAGATCCACATCGACCATCCCGGTGGCTTCTAGAAGCAGTTGTTGAATTGCACCGATGAGATTGAGCAGGTGAACTTTCGGGTCTTCCGCCGCTTCGTCATCGAGAAGTTCTTCCCAGCCGTCCGCTTCGATTCCGATGTCTTCAGCAAGAACCAGACGTAGGTCGGTCAATACTGCCAGGAATGGATCGAACCGAGCTTCTGGAATCTGGATCTCTCCATTGTCTGGATTGCAGGAAGCGATCACATCTTCAAAGATGGCTACCTTACCAAGCTGGCTATTCTTCAGATCTTCCCCGAGCAACCGGGTGTGCTCAGCTTGAGCGGCTGGGTCGGTATATGCGATGGGAAAGAGCCGGAGAGTGGCTGCAGCGTTAGAAATCGGATCATCGATAATGGCTCGCAAGGTTTCTGGAATCGTCCATAGGATTTTTAACAGGATCGGATGGCCTACCAGGCAATAAGAGCCGTCATCTTCACGATAAGCAGTCAACATTTTCCAGGCCTCAATTCATGAGTTCATGAATCACATCAAATTTCGTGTCACACACCAGTGTAACCTCTATTTTCACTTGAATGTGACGCGAAGCAAGTTGTGATCAGTCATGAATTATTGGGCTTGATTACGGGTCTGGGGTGCAATGTTCCTCCATCGATCAACCTCGCTGAATACTCAGATCCAGCGAAATGAACCCGCTCCAGTTGTCGGGGGGGGCCTTTGCATATTCGAGGCATCGCTGGGATAGGACTTTTGCGGGCTGATCATCTGGAAATCTGGCACAGACCGTTTCGAACTCTTGTGCCGCACGGGCGAACTCTCCATCTTTGTACCAGGCGAGAGCGCTTTGATGAAGCCGGGCCAGTTCAAGTTGCTGAGGCGTTACGAGATTCTTTTCGCACACCAGTTCGTAGATGGTGCCACCCTGTCGCCGTCCCTTGACAGCTACATGATCTAGAATTCGACAATGCATCTCATCGGCGACGATATTGGCCACCTCTTCACTGACGATGATCTCGGTGGAATAGAGTCGATTGAGACCTTCAAGACGACTGGCGAGATTCACCGAGTCACCAATCACGGTATAGTTGAGCCGCGTCGATGAGCCCATGTTTCCGACCAGGAGGGGGCCAGTGTGAAGTCCGATTCTTGCCCGTAATTGTGGCAAAGACCTGCTGGCCCAGTTCTCGCGTAATTGAGCCAAACATCTCTGGGACTCCAGTGCTGCGATGCAGGCTCGAGAAGTGACTCGAGTCCCATCGACCTCCGCAATCCAGAAAGCCATGATGGAGTCCCCGATGAACTTGTCGAGGACACCCTCCTGCTTGTGGATCTGTTGAGACATCGCTTCCATGTATTCGCCACCNAGGCTGACCAGNTGTTCAGGGGGNAATTGTTCAGCAATCCCGGTGAAGCCGACGACATCGGAAAAATAAACACAGGCGGTGGCTTCTGCCATCCCTGGCTGAGCCACTTGATCTTTCTGGACCAGATCACGTACCACTCGAGATGGGACATACTTTTCGAAAGATTTCAGAGCGATTCGCATTCCTTCCATCCGTTGCTGCATTTGATGGAGTTCGGTCAAGCGCGAGGGCTTCCCAGGATTCCCCTCAATTTCGAATCGAGCGATTTTTTGCATTCCCTTGTTCAGTTCCCGGACTGGCCTGGTGATGCCGGCCGCAGTTCTCCAGACGATCGGAAGTGTGGCCAGGATCAGAGCCAGAAATACAAGTCCTGTGGTGCGGGTGCGTTGCAAGATATCGGTGACCAAATCGTCTAGCGGGATCACGATCAAGGACACCAGGTTGATGCCACCTTCATCGTTCACGGGACTCCATGCGGTGAAGACTTTTCCCGAGAGAGTGTTCACTTCGAGTGAACCTCGCAGGGGCCAGGTATTGACCTTGCCCAGCTCAGTTTCCAGCATGGAGAAGGTGTCTTGGATCAAAGCATCTCCACAATCGTCAGCCCTTAGTTGTTCCTCTTCGCCAGCCTCGTTGATTCCGAGGGAGTGACCCCTACTGGTGGCCACCAATTTCCCATCCTTGCTCACTACCAGAGTTCGACCATTTTCTGTCGTTTTCAATAAACGCAAGAACTGGTCGATGGGTCCCAGGGTGATGTCACAAAGAGCGACCCCGGAGATGGAATTATCCGCTCCCTGGATGATCTCGAATACGGAAGCCCCCAGTTGCGGAGGAGAGCCGGAAAACTTGTAGATACCGGTCCAGCCAGACCGGTTGGTTTCGGTGGCCTTCAGATACCAGGGCCGAGTCAGAAGTTTGAAGTCGCTAGTTTTCGTGAAATCATCACCAACAGTTTTCTCCACCAGGACATCTTCTCCGGCAGGGCTGTGTAATTCTTGAAGTTGGCCATCCGGATCTCGCTGAGCACCGTAGAAAGTGCCATTGGAAAAACCGATGCCTACTGTCGTAAGCCATCGATTCATCTTCAGATGCCGCAACTGGTGATCCAGCAGTTGCTGGATGGAACTTTCAGAACTCAGATCGATGATTCCAGAATTGACCAGTTCTTTCTGGGTTTTCGCAGTGTTGGTTGCCGTGGTGAGGAGATGGAGAATTTGATCTTCGATTCGAAGGGAGATCTCGATGCATCGATCTTCCGTCAATTTTTTGACGGAAGCTTGACCGTTTCCATACCAGAGCCATGCAGTGATGCTGATCGCTGCGATGACTTCTCCCACCATCAACACCGTCAAGACGGTGCGGATCGACAAAGTCCTGGTCATCGTTCTTTTTCCATGGTGGCTTGCAGTCCGAAAGAATGAAGATTTGCAATGTAGCGCTCGCCCTTTTCTCTTTCTGTAATTTTCACGATGGACTTTCCATCGTTGTGTATCTCTAACATCATCTTGGTGGCCTTTTCGATGCTGTAGCCGAACAACCGCTGAATAACATAGACGACGTAACTCATCAGATTGACCGGATCATTCCAGACGATCACCTTCCAGAGATGGTCGAGTTGTTCATCCAGGGCGACTGAACTCTCGCGCTCTTCCTCGCGTGATGGATCGGTAGTCGGGGGATCATCGCTGGTCATCGTCCACGGCTGCAGCGGTAATTCAGGGGTATTTTTCGTCGACATCAGGGTTCTCCTCAGGGCCATCCAGGTAGTCGACTCCATCGTAGGCTGAAGCCGGGGCGGCCCGCAAGGGTCACCGCCCGATGTGCGTCAATTGACTGGGCAGGGTATTCTTCTCCGGAGGTACCACTCGATGTCCAATTTGACCCAGTTGCCGATCTTTCGCGCGTTCATGCTGACCCTCGTGATCAGTGGATTGTGCTCGATATTCATCATCTCCGAGGAAGGGTCCAGTCCGCTCGATCGGGGGATTGATCCGGGGAATGAGGCTCACGCAGAAAACACCCAGATTGCGGAGCAGCAACGGATGATCGAGGCGCTTCATCTGCGGGTAGACCGTATCGAGAAGACCGGAGTGGAGCAGCAGATCGATGCTCTTCGAGCAGAACTGGACTATTTGCGTCTCCACAGTACTCCGGAGGATACCCATTTCCCCCCGGTGACCACTAACATGGTTCCGATCATCGAGTCCGAAGTCCTGACCGAGGAAGTCAGCGTGGTCCAGCAATTTGAGCTCCGTGATGGGGTCATCCCGGAAGCCATCGTGGTGGTTCAGGGAAGGGATCCCAGAGCCATCGTTTCAGTCGAGGTACTGGATCGGTACAACCGTTGGGTGGAAGTCTACAGCGGCCCGGACGTCTCGGTGGATCCGACCTCCGAAACCTGGATCGAGTGTGGGTCCTTGGCGGCCACTGAGAATGTTCGTGTTGAAGTGATGGGAAAAGTAGGAATCGAAGCGGTGGGAGTCGCCGTTGAGGATTCGGTTTTCTGGTCGATGGCGTCGAACTAGCGCTTTAGCCGCGTGACAGCCACTCGAACAGAACAGGCAGCGTCAGAGACCCATCCGCAAGAATCGTCATCTCGGTAGGGCGCGCTTCCATCTTCGAAGCGAGCAATAGGGTCATTGCCGCCAGAATCGGTCCCACTCCTGCCAGCATAGAATCGCCTCCTGCGGATTCATGAAGCAACCACCAGGTCGAACCAAAAATCGCCAGGGTCAGAAGCATCACGACTCTTCTGGCGACAATCAGGCTGCGAGTGGCAATCGTTTTGAGTCCAGCGGCATGATCCCTGCGGTGATCACGAATATCACAGACGATCACGTTGCACATCACCATCATCAGCATCACCAGAAATGGAACCATCGCCTGGCGGATCGAGGTGGATCCGGACTGGAGCCAGGGGAGTCCTAGACAGGCCAGAGAGACCGCCAGAGAGATGAATGGAATCTTGATGGCGGAATAATCTTTGATGCGATGACCGGCCACTGGCACCGAGTAGAGCAAGGCGAGGAGTAGACCAGAAACTGCGAAGATTCGCGATTCAAGACGCAGGGAGAGAATCGCCAGCGTGAACACCACGGCTGCCAGAATGAGTCGAATCACCGTGGAAACCCTGGGCCCTTCGAGGGGGCCTCGATCTCTCGAGTCGAGGATCGGATCGAGGGGATAGATGATCCAGGTCGCTGCAGCGATACAGAGTAGTACAGACCCGGCCGCTTCCACAGGAGCCAGCTGTAGAAGTGACCATCCTCCCAGTCCACCGGTCGCCAGGATCGGAGTCATCCGGTAGCGAAGAAGTCGTTTCATAGATCGCTCTTGATCTCGACGATGAGGGCCTCGATCCAACGGGGTCCGATGCCAAAGATCCTGAATTTCTGTCTCTGTACGATGGTCAATCCCGCTTCTTCCAGGGCATGGGGTAAGTCGTGAACTCCGTGCCAGGCATTTCCTGTGAACAGGAAAAAGAAAGCCATCGGGATGCCATGCCACAGTTCCATCAAGGATTTTGAGGCAAAGAAGTGAGCCGGTGGACTGAAATCGCTGATGAGAATGCGGCCGTCTGACGCGTTGCATTCTTTCAAGTGTCGCAGAATTTGTGGAAGTTCAGCGGAACAAAAAATGTTGAGAAAAAAGGGCACCAAGATGTCATCCATGGGCTGAGTGAACTGCACATTTCGAAAATCGTCATCGATCGCTACTGGATCGGTGCCACCCGCTGACTTGCAGCGCAGAACCGACTCCGCCAGCATCTTTTGCGACGCTTCGACCAGATGGACCTCGGCCCCATTGGCACAGCAGAGGGCCGCATCGTCACCTGTGCCAGCGCCGACGACCAATACCCTTGTCCTCGATCTGGTCTGACGCGCACACCACATCCTCGCCGCTCGGATCGCCCCACCAGACCAGAGTGAAGCGAGCAGGTCATAGACACCCACCAGTCGATCGTAATTCCTGGTGACGGCGGAAGCGGAGTAGGTTTCCATCCCGAAAGTCTCACGGGGAAGGGCCTGGGAATCAACGACGACTATTCTTGAAATTTGAGATCACTTTTGTGGAAGTGGGCAGGTAGTCTGACAGTGAGATGGGGGCCGAATTGAATCATGACAGTGCCAAGAAGATTTTTGACGATAGCTCCAATCATTGGGCTCGGGATGAACCGAAGCTCCTTTCCGATTGGACTGCGCGGCCCTTTCTCCTCGACTGGTGCCTTCCTGTGGAGGGGAAACGGATTCTTGACCTTGGCTGTGGCGAAGGATATTTCACCCGCCAGTTGAGCCGTAAGGGCGCCGCAAGGGTTCACGGGGTGGACATCAGTTCAGGAATGATCGATGCAGCGCGAGTCAACGAGGCCCAAACTCCACTCGGAATCGATTATGCGGTGGGTTGTGCGACCGATCTTTCTGCCCTGGAAGGGGAGAACTTTGATCTGATCACCGCAGTCTTTGTCTACAACTACCTCAAGATCGATCAGATGCGTCAATCGATGAGCCAGATTTTTGCTCATCTGAACAAGGGTGGCAAGTTCGTCTTTTCATTACCGCATCCGGTCAATCCATTTATATCAGGGTCAGATTCAAGATTTCATTTCGAGCGATCGGGAGGTTGGTTTTCCGGAAGAGACAACATCTTCGAAGGGACCATCGCATTGAAAGAAGGAGAACCGGTCGCAGTGCGGTG
>JGI26380J51729_10000298_pt1 | contig 26321 bp, 34 predicted proteins | sample SaaInlV_165m_DNA_FD_51729 | JGI IMG/M metagenome (IMG submission 51729) | reverse complement strand
TGTTTTTGGTGTTTCGGCATTTATTCCACTGATCCCACCTACAATAATAATTGCAGTTAGTATCATTAGTAATACTTTCATTATAATGATACAAAATAAAGGTTATAAGAATGTATCTAATGCCAAAGCAGTGCTACTCGATTCAATATAAGTTGTTACCCTCGGGTTGGTAATCCGAAGACTACCCGTATAATACGATCAATATTTTACTTTCAATTTTTTCGATGCATCGTGACGGCTTTCTTCACATTGATGCACCTAAATAATTTGAGGGTAACGTTCTATCATGATTATGTAACGTAATATAAGTCAACGTTAAGAGTCGTAAAGACTCCTTATAAAATAACAGTTATATTGCAGTTCCACATGACAGTAGTTGTAGGGTTGGTGTTCTACCAGTAAAAGATCCGCCAAGAGTTAAAATCAGATTGGCGTGGTCACTCGTTGAGTGGCATTTATCACCCTGCCTGTATCAACCTATCAAGGTTGTTTCCATCATTTCAAATATTATTCTTATCCACTCGTTCGAACGGGTTATATTGATACATAGTTCCAATATTGTTTTATTTTTTGAGCTTGGTATGCATATATCAATGACATTAGACTGTCTTTAGGGTGATTGAACTCCTTACGTGCCTTTTGTCTGGGATCAGTACCCTCCCCTTTTTCCATTTTGTCCAAGTCTTTTCTGGTAAGTGCAGTGAGGTCATGTATCAAAAAGTCCACATCTTCCTCGTGATCAGGGTGGTATGGTATCATGAATCGTGGTCTTTGTGTGTTCTCGTTGAGCGGTGTCACTGGATGCAATGCAACCTCGTCTAAAAAGTCTACAAACTCCTGTATGCTGTTTGTCTTGTCAAGTCTTATTGACTCCCTTACTTCACCGTGCTCATCCACCTTTTTTGCAAACTCCAACAGTGGTTTCGTATCGTCTCCTATCGAACGTGCTCCGTAGAACTTGCTTGAACTCACACCGTCAAACAGTTTTCCAGTGACACGGTTTGATCCTCCTTCCTGTATAAGTTTTACCTGAATTGCTCCGTAACCCAAGTCACCCACGCCTATGTCACAATTTGCATCCTTGAAAAGTTTGTTTATGTATTCTGCCTGATCCAACTGGTTTTCTGCTGGTCTTACGTCTATGAATGCCAATTGGTATCTGTCGGAATTGTTTCTGTTCTCTTCCGTGGGACTTACTATCCATTTTATCATTATACTGATTACCGTCTGGGATGGGTTTCCTGAACCAAAGTCCACCCCCATACTTACCTTTACCTTGTTGCCGTACTGTTCCTTAATTTGTGCAATTTCAAACGGCTTTAACAATTTCATGTAACGATATGGCTTCATACATTTTTGTACCATCTCCACCGTAATTGGTCTTCTTTGTGCCTTGTAGAATCCACCAACCACGTGGCTCATATACATTGACTGACTTGAATGTTTTCTCTGGTACTCTATGCTGAACTGCGGATCAATGCCGTACTGGTTTATTGCAGAATCCATTGTCTCTGGAATTGTAGGAAATATCTCCTGTGGCAAGTGGTATCCGTGCCAATGTGACGTTGTAGGACTTGTCTGTGTCCAGTGTCCCTTTAATACTTCTATTAGGTAGTCTCCCACTAATAACTGTTGTTGACCGTCAACCACCCCGAATTGCAGATGGTCTCTCCAGTTTGGATCATCATATACCCATTCTCTCTGGTCTGTTCTTCTCCACAATTCCTCGTATGGTGAGCCTGACTCTCCCCCAATTCCACACACGGTAATTTTTCCGTGAGTCTGCATGAGCGTCATGACTACCCTGTCAAAGTGCTGGATGTCCTGATACTGAGCCTCATCAAGCATGACGTGACTTAGTGATTTTCCCTCTACGTGTTTGTATTGGTTATGGTCTGTGGTAATATAAATTGTACTTCCGTTCTTTAATGAAATTTCCCCCACGTTACCACGACCAAAACGTGGAAATTGTGCAAGTATCGGGTTTCCCTCAAACGTGCCTATTTGCAGTTTCTGTCTGCTGAAGCCTGACTTGTTAATGTCATCAAACGTAACATAACAGACTTGTACGTTTTGTTTTGAGGTTGCCTCCTGTGCAAGAATATCCGTGGTATACGTACTTTTGAAGATCTGTCTTCCCCCTATGATGAACTTGTTATTTTGGGGATCTTGATATATATGCTCCCAAAAAGGTGCTACAAGGAATGTACGTGGTCTGCCTTCAACCAGAGGTCTAGCCTCCTTGATCCACTGTATGGGATCTGTAGGAAGTGTTGGCAACTGTATCTTTTGCTGTGTTCTGAAAGGTTCTAACTGTTTTTCCAGATCTCTTAAAAATGAACTCATGGCACTAGTTTCTTGCCCACTGTATCCTCGTGAGCCTCAAGGAATAACTTGTTTGTATCATTATATACTTTTGGTGTCTCGTCTACAGTGATGACGTTAGGCACGGGTTGTTCAGGCACTAGTCCATCAGCCTTGTTTTGCGTAATTTCCTCCGTCTTTTTATCATACTCGGAAACGAGATCCTGTATTTCCTTTGCTGGAACTTTGTCGAGTTCCTTCAATGGTTGTGGGCTATTCTGTCTTATAAATGAATCCATTGCCCATACAACCTCCGTCTTGGACTGAATGTCTGTTGATAATTTTTCCGTATCTCTTATTGTTCGTTCATAGTTAAGTTTAGAAGTGTGATATTTTGTGTCCAAATCCGATATAGCCTGTAACATTTGTACACGTGCAATATGTTTAGAAGGATCAATTGATTCCAGTTCCTGCATCATTAACTGCTTGTTTATCTCATAGTTTTGCTCCAGTTGAATTAGAGCGTGGTTGCACCTGTTTACCGTAGTCTTGAACGTGCGTAACGTGTTGTGGAACTCTATAATAAACTCCCCGTTCATCAGGTCTGCCAAAATATTTCTTGCCTCTGAACGTACAGTCTTTAGTGCTCTGTATGCAGTACGCTCGGATATTCCAAGAGTCTCGGCAATTACCTTTGGAGATGTTATTCCGTACTCCTCTCGTAATTTTCTTATTTCCTTAAGTCGATTTTGTTTTGCCCTTTTTCTCCCCATATTAATATATACCGATACTCCATAGTATATAAATAGATATGTCTCATACCATGACTGATTCTGTCAGGACTGCCAAATAAAAACAATAAGCAAAGAGTGATGGTTGTATGATATTAAATTATAACATACACATACTGTTTAAATTTCTAAATTATCTTTTTGAAATTCAAACCATTAAAGTAATTATTACATACACATACTGTTTGTTTTTCTATATTATCTATCAAATAATATACTTTGAAAAAGATAATTTAGAAGAATCAACTATGAATGTGTGTATTTTTACAAGAGTATTTTATTTTAATTACATTAAATAATAAAACTATGGCATATGTGATATTAAGGAGTCTTAAGGAGTCTTAAGGAGTCTTAAGGAGTCTTAAGGAGTCTTAAGGAGTCTTAAGGAGTCTTAAGGAGTCTTAAGGAGTCTTAAGGAGTCTTAAGTAATATTAAGAGAGTCAGACCACATCTCTAACAACACATAATGCTGTTCTGTGGCTCAGCGACCTCTTGTTTTGGAGTTACGGTAAAGGTTGATCCTCCCAACGGTAACCTTCTTCACACCAAAGGTGTTTCCAGTTACCTCCTCCTGTGTATAATATATGCTAATAACCTAATATAAACTATGATTCTCATGGGATTCAAAAAAGGTATTGAAGTGTGCGTAGAGTGTGAAAAGAAGGATTTTGACGGTGGCATGTGTAGTAAGTGTGGCAATGGTCGTGTAGACTCTAAGATTGCAAAGGAATTGGAAGATTTGGGTATTATCTAATGTTTCTTGCTTGTATTAAATCCTACATTCCCCTTTTTCGTGAGTATGAGGTTATTGTTGTAGGTGTGGTTCTTATGGCTATTTTACTATATATACTGCCTGAGAGTATTGGTAAGACTTGTTATGATATGATTTTGGCTAAAACTAGTGTTTGTTAATACTCCTTAGTCCTAAACTCCCCCCCCGATTTTAATATGTATTTTCCTTTGCTTTTATCCCATTTTATCCAGTTTGGCAAAGTCTTCGACTCACTAGTCATCCAGAAGGACATGCTGACCAGCCACATTCCATGCATGTTAGGCAACCACCGTGATTCATAATATCTTCACATTTACATTCAGGACACTCGTCTATGTTCATTGATCCCATTATGTTACTATATCCAGTGTACCTTATATTAAGTTTTAGTCCTAGTATCCCCGATTTTTACTCTAGACAGTTCTGATGAAATGGTCTTTGTTCATGTTGTTCGTATGTCATTCCTTTGTAATTTACTCCACATATTTTACATATTGTTGATTCTTCTTTATTCTCTTCTTTAGGTTTTTCCTCAAATCCCCCTTTATTTATATATTCAAAAACTATCTGTTTAGGCAACATTTGATGACAAAGATACACACTACTAAAAGGGGGATTTAATGATGGTTTTTGTTCTTTAAAATCTTTAAAATATGAAATTCTTTTATTCATATACATTATCTCAAAATCATTATTTCGAAACATTTCAAATCTTTTCTGACTTTCAAATAAACCTACAACACCTACCAACATAGCAAACGGTTTTCTTTTTTTAAATAATTCCATAAACACCTCATATTTTAAACTATATGGTGGATTTGATATTATATAATCACATTCAACGTTTTGCTCAAAAAAATTCTCATTATTAACCAAATGTGTATTTATTACAACATGTCCTGATCTTTTCAATGTCTTGACAAAATTACTTTCTTCTGTATCAAATGGACACCAAATAGTAGAATTTGGTTTTATATATTTTAAAATTGGTTCTATTGCATAATTTGGTGTGTAAAACTCATCGTTTTGACTTCCAGCAACTTTATCCATCTTCATTGTAATAACCTTATTTCAATCAAATATAAACTATTAGTTTGAATTATATACATTAAGTTATTTGAATCTGGTCTTTAATAGATAGGTTAATATATACCATTCACCATATGATAAGTGCTGAGGTTTCGAACTTTGGTCATGAAAAAATCGAATTTTCATGGTCTTTAGTGTGAATCTTTGTGAGACTGGTGTCAACTACATCTCTGAATCGAATACAGGGATGATGTTGATCCTAATCCCAGTTAACATGGAGCAAAGTAGCACTGCCTCTTCATTTAAATCTTGTCTTCAGGATACTGAATATCTCATGGTTTAGTTGTTCTTGTAGTAGTGTTTCTAACAGTTCTTCGTTCTCACTCACCCCCATTTTTTCTGCAACCAGTTCAAATAAATTTGGTATTGCCGTGTTTACTGTACGTCTCCAGTCTTCCAGATCCCTTTCGGACTTGAAGTTTATACTCTTTCCTTCTCTCTCAAAGAACCCTATGAGGTATCCCAGAATAAATGCCTGTTTAGAATCCCTGTCTGTCAAGATAGTCTGCTATTTGATGGAATGACATGCTGTGATCATCGTTCAGCATTGTTACACCCTCTATTACTGATACTGTTTGTAATGATGGTAAAGTGATAAATTTTCCTGTTAGATGTGGGTATAGGTTGTGTATATGTTTCCATGCCTTCATTTCAGAACTAACCCAAGAATCCCCCTCAAAGTCCCTTCCATAATATTCCAGTATTGCTCCCAATGCACAGTACTGACTGTCTGACTTGAATGAATATCTGCATTGCTCATATCCTCTGTCTCCTATTTCGTGCAATACCTTGCTCAGTGGTATTAGTTCCACAACTTGTTCCATAAATCAACTTGATGTTGTGGTATAAAAGATTTGCAAATCAGATATATTTATTAATCCCATCTACCAAGAGATTGTCTGTTTCTCTTAAAAAGAGGAATTATTTGTCTTATGTAATATCCAATTGTAACCCCACCAACAAGGTATAACAGGCACAGTAGTCCTTCATCCATGTTATTATAATGTAACAACTCCTATTTATACCCTGTTCAGTGGTAATGAGTGGTAATGGTTACCAATACTTTTAAATACCCATTATAATATAATGATTTTATGGTTACAAAATCTAGTACAGATTTATACAAGGAAAACCTACAAAAATACTTTGATGGTATGGTAAAAATTGCACCGCAATATTATATCACATCAAACGCATTCCAAGACGAGTGTTTCAAACAAGTTGAACATGCTATTGACTTTTCTACATTGTCACAACAAGACTTTGCAAAGAATGTCAAATCATTCAATGAAAATGTAAATTCCTATATAGATCTAAACAAAAAAATAGTCCAATCTTGGATTCAAACTCTTTCACAAGAGTAATTTTTTTTATTTTTTTCTTTTTGTTATTATGATAAAGTCTACCAGAGTCTTTATGATTAATGGTATTTCAAACAGATCCACCCCATATAGGATAAAGTCCATCACTGGGTTTACGTTGGCTATGTATCCTGATTGTAGCAATACATCACCACCCCAAAAGAAGTGTGGTATTTGTGAAAGTAGTATTATTAATGTAATTAGTATGCTTTTCTCTATATGTGAATAATACCAATTCCAGAACTTTGTCCACGGATTCAATAATTTTGTAATGATAAAGTATGATATTAATGGTTCTATTTTTAGTCGAAGCTAATCCTAAACACTGGTGGTTTTGAACAGGTATTTCTTCCCTGAACCTCAGCCTTTACGTGAAAAATATGATGTCTCTCGATTCGCTCGTATGCCAAGTCGTCATACGGAAGTATGATTCCACAAACACTGCAATGGCTTGACATCTTACCCATAGTTATATTATGTTATAATCAAATATAACTGTATTCATTAGGAGTATTTTTCTTTGTTTTCATCGGTTATGCTGTTTCTTGGTATCTTGACATCTACAATGTCTCCCCCTTTTTTTCCTTTCTCATAGCATATGTTGCACATTGGATGTGGTTTTGAGCATTCGTTGCACCAGCACAGATGACCAGTTTTCCTTTCAAACATGTTGTGACAAAAATCACATTCAACTTCCATTATGCTTCTCCAACATTCTTAACATACATTCTGGACATGGTATGTATCCGTCTCTGTCTGAACTCCAAGATAATATAATCTCTTCTGGTATTTCGTGCCAACAGTTCATGAACCACATTATACAGCATAATGGAAAACCACTCTTTATGCCGTTATAAAACCAGTTGCTCTCGTACCAGTCCATACATTAAATACGTGATAGGTTGCTTTTATTCTTTCTTGTAAACAAAAATTGGCTCATACTTGTATCCTGACACNTTCATCATNCTNAGTGCATACCTTAACGTCTCCACGTATGTGAANTTTTCCTTCATTATGTCGTTAAAGTCCTGTTCTAGTGTAGGGTAGTTCCTTACGTTTGNTATGTTTACTGCCATGACTCCCCCCTTTTTTAGTCCCTCGTGACAGTTGTCAATTGTCTTTCTGAGATATTTTTCAAGCCAGTCCTTTTTGTCTGGAAACTTGTTGCAACTCTGAGTGTCTTCGTCAGAATATACCTCCGTATTGAAGTATGGAGGACTTGTGAATACCATGTCTATGTCATGCGGAACATAGTCTTCTGATCCCGAATGTATAATATTGATCTGTTTGTTTCCAATTGCTTCTTTCATCTGCAACAGTCCCTCGTATGTCATCGTACTTGGATCTACCCCAGTATACTCTGTAACATTCGGACTGCTTATTGCACCAATCAGTCTTCCCCCAAAACCACAGCTTGGATCATATACGTGACCACCACCATACCTGTCATATATTGCCCTTGCACTTGACGGTCTAAAGTTTGACACTGCCTGAATTGTACTGCTTGACTTTAGCTCCTTTCTCATTCCAGAATCGTTCATGTAAGTCCCACGTCTCAGTCTTTTTCTGATGACCTTCTTGAATTTTTCATCGTCACCGAATGCCTGAAATGATGTAATCATGCCGTTGCATCTTATGTCCCATGAGTGTGGAAAGAATGTCCATGCCGTTCCAAGACAGTGCATTGTCTGTTTTACCACATTGTCATCTATTATCTCTTTTCCGCTGTCAAAATACTTGTTCATCACTTCAATGTCATGTATCATTTCATCATGAGTCTTGCGGTGATATGGAAAACCGTTCTCCCTGTAATGGTTGAATACATCCATTATAAACAGATAAAGTTCATGCTCACTCATATTTTCCCAGTGGGATCTTGGATAATACATTATTTTCTAAGCCTTTCAAACATTCTTCTAAACGCATACTTTCTGACCATTGCAACTATCATATACCATACTCCTATCTGCATCATTCCAAGGTAGTCATTGTTGGATATCTCCGTTGCATATATCGGAAGTATGACAAAGTTCAGTCCAGTTGCTATGACATAGCCTACAAGTATGTCCATCACTGTCTCTATTATTGACTTTCTCTTGGAATCCTTGTGTGTTTTTCCTTCAGAACCCACGTTTATTCTGCCATTCATTACAAGAAATGTCAGTATACCAAATATATACTAAGCGTAGTGCTGGTGATTAGGAGATTCATCCTGTTGATGATGACCATTAGACTCTGCATTCAAAAATTCCTCGAACATCTTTTTTCTTATGGAGTATTCGTGTATTGTTTGTAATGTATCCTCACAGTCACATACGGTACATTTTGGTTTTGACTCCAACCAAGTTTCCAAGGTTACACCTTTAACTACCTTTCTTGTTTGTATATGGTGGCAGTTTACACATGCCATTTTCATACTATACATTTTCTGTGATTTCTTTGGTGTTTTCTTCGGTGTCTTTTTCTTTTCCTTTGAGTTCGTTAATTTCTTTTTCAAGTTTATTTATATGCATGACTGCATTATATAAGTTTAGTTCATTTGTGTAAAAGCACTTTAATAACATGTTATGAGAGTGATCTTTGATAAATTTCTGACAGTGTCCACATTCACTTTTGTTTACTGTCTCCTTCCAACCCATGATTACATGTACATATATGAGTATAAAAACTATTTGCCTTCAGAACAATTTGGATGTCTGTACAGATGCTCATCACATACATATTGAATGCATTCAATGCATACGGTAAGTGGAACATTTTCTTTCTTGCATACTATGCAATGTACGTCTTTAATATGGGTTGACATCTACATCCCTTATAATTTTACACTTTATACATTCTTTCATTTCGGTTACCAAAGTCAATCCATCCTTGTTGGTTCTTACAATATGAGTGTCCCATAAATGATCTCTTTCCTCACATGGAACTCTGTAATTACTTATTATAATCTCCTCATTTACTGAAGATACTTCATCCAATACCATTAGATGGAATAATCACGTAACCATATTTAAAGTATTGGTTACGATGATTAATATGAACCGATTGATTTGCAGTCGCAACCTTCAACATCACAAACGTTGTTTCCTTCGTGTGCGTTTTGAGGATGACCACATTGTTCACAAGCTCCACTTGAAACTATAGTTATTTTACCCATGAAATTTAATAATTTCTGTGTTTATAAGTATTTAGGACAACCATCTGTCGCCTGTTACAACATCACGAAGATAACATTTACAGTTAGGATGAGTGTCAAAAGGTGGTATAACCAAGTCTGCGTCAAGAATATCCCATTCTAATCCATCCAAGTCATCACAAATATCACAGTCACGTCTTACCGTACCCTTATGAATTGCGTGTTCTCTGACAAATTCTACTCTCATTTAAATAATACCTCTGTAAGCAACTCTTTTAAACATTGAGTATGAAATTTGTAATTCTTTCCTCTGAGCATAAAATAATGTGGTTTTTCTATGTTTTGTTGCTCATGTATGTCATTGCATCTTGCACATCTCATGATTTATGGTGTTTATAATGGTATTTTAATCTATAAATTTCTCAAATCCTTGCCCAATTCCAGTCCTATTGTATCCCATTTGTCATTCTCCTGTCTTGCAAATAGCTCTATCTTGGACAAGTTTCCACATAACTGTATTATTTTCTCCCTGATTATGTCGGGTTTCTTTGAATGTTCCTCCACCTGTGCATAAGTCAACTGTCTTACCGAATGGCTCTTTACCTTTGGCTTTCCCTTCACTCCAAGCAGACATATTTCTGGATTTGCCCTTGTCCAGAACCCCATTCCAAAATGATCTTTATTATTCTTTGTCTTCTTTACCCATGTGAATGCTACTGTCTTGTACTCAAATCCCCATTTTTTCATCACGTTCAGTCCCTCCTGTAGCATTGGATACGTAACCCATAGGAACAAAAACGAGTCCTTTCTTGCTATTTTTGATATATTGAGTGATTCTATATCATTTTGACTCATGGTATTATACTTTGCATTGCTACCACTGATCATACTACCCCCCGTATTTTTGTTGTTGTACTGCCATGAAGGATCTGCTAGGATAATACTGTATTTCTTTACCAATTCTTTGACCTCAGATTTATTGGCGGATCACATATCTTTGCAAACTCACACCAGTTGCACTTCCAAGAAGTAACCCTCTCTGGTGGATCTTTGCACTTTAACTGGTCAAGTTTTTGAATGATATCCTTCTCTATTGCCTCAATACTCTTTAACTTGAATACGAAGCATTGCGGATCTTTGAAACTTGTAACCTTGTTCAGGTAGATTATGCTTCCGTAATCTGCCTCTATTCCCTCATTTATCCATAACAGCAACTTGTATATGTTGATTTGTGTAATGTAAGAATCATCAGGTTCTTTCTTTACCGCCTTGCATGTCTTTTTATCTGTAATAATAATATCCCCCTCAAACTCTATAATGTCGTCAACAGTGCCAGTGACACAGTCAAACAGATTTGTATCGTTCACATCCTCGGACTTTATGGGTTTCATGGTTCTTATATTTGCTCCCAGCGGAACTTCATTGCGTTTGCTTAGCGGTGCATTCTCGTGAAGTATAGTCCCTGCAAAAAAGTTACATATGCTTGAATAGTCCAATGGCGGTTTTTCCTCATGAAAGTCGTACCAAGGCTTTCTCATGCACTCACCAACAAGATGTGACACGTGGACTGTTGGAGCACGGTACTCACCAGTGACCTTTTTCTTTTGCACTGCCTTGAACCTGTTAATTACATTCTCGGCTATGTCATCCGTATGATCAGTCACTTTATGTCCATCCCGTTGTATACTATGTGTTGGTTCTTGCACACAATTCTTCCCCCCGTCTCGTTTGCATGGTCTATGATGCTTGTATGATACAGGTTCTGACCGTCTCTGATGTATATCAGGTCATGTATCTCCATGCATGACTTACATTCTCTGTTCATCATCTTAGATCCTCATCCTCGTCTCTCTCAATGGTTTCTGGGTATGGTGTCTCATCGCAAGTGCAATCCTCTTGCAACTCCCCACATATAAGGCATTCTATCCTGTCCATTTGTAACAATTCCCCCGTGTTGAAAGTGTTCCCTGTTCTTCCATTCTGTTAATCATCTTATCCATCTTAAAGTCATCATCAAACAATTCTGCGTCTCTCACTGCGTCTATAAGATCACTTTTCACAACCAACTGATCCTCTGGATCTGCAAGTTTTGCAAACAGTTTGTGTATCACATGTTCTCTCTTCTCAAAGTTTGTTGCGTTCTTTGCATGATGATCCGCAATGCCAGACTGAGTCATTCCATCCCCCACATCCATTCCGAATGACAAAAGACTTGACTTGTAAAGTTCTATGGATTTTTCCACACAATCAATGTCAACCACTGACCTAAAGTGAAACTTTGCATAAGCCGTACTTATTCTGATTATTCCCTCAAACTGTCTCTGGTCAATTGTTATAGAGTCCTTTGGGTTGTTCTTGTTGTTTCTAAGTTTTACGAAAAAATTCATTGCACATTTTTTTGCATCTGGTGTAATCTTTGGAGTAAGAGTTCTTGCATGGTTGATAAATGCCATTATCTCATCTTCTGTAAGAAGATCAGAAGGAAGTCCGTCTCTCATCTTCATGACGTGTTCTGCAATTGCCGTATCCAAATCATAGTTAGGTCTGTCAAGGTATCTGAATTTTAGGTCAAATCTTGACAGCAATGATGCTGGAAAAGGAAGGTTGTCATGTATGCTGAGTTCCTCATCCCATTTTGAAAACTTTGGGTTTGCACATGCTATTATGGTTGTCTGTGCTGGTATTCTCAAGTATTTTCCACCCTTTGCAAAACTGATCATCTGTTGTTCCATTACCTCGTGCAAATAACCTCTGTCTTTTTCATCCATCTTGTCAAACTCATCGATTACAACATGTCCTTTGTGACACAAAGCAACAGGTCCCATCTGAGGAATAAGTCTTCCGTCTGCAAGTTTTTCCATTCCCATTACCAGTCCTGCACCAGTACTTCCCTTTCCAGTGGTAAACATTGCCTTGTGACTTACGTTAATCACTTTCTTTGCCGTCTCTGATTTGGATGTACTTGGATCTCCAATTAATAATACGTGTATTGATCCTCTGCTTTCCCCCTCGTTTGATCCTCCAATCATTGACAGTATAAGTGAGAGTTTCTGGTCTTTGTTTCCGTATATGTGATAAGCAAATGATTTTGTCATAAGTTCTACAAGTCTGTCTTCCTTTATCAAAGTCTCAAATCTTTCCAACAATTCTGGGGTTGGAAGTATGGTTCTGATCTTGTCTGCTGGTTCTAGACTGATGATGTCTATAGTTGGCATGTTTCTTTGACTGTTGCCGAATTTTTTGAGTATGGGGACTGATCTAAATATTCCTGTAACCTTTTTTCTGTCACCCATGTATACGTTGCCTACGTATTCAGAATGAATCTCCCCCACAAATGTCTGCTGTGTGGAATGTTTTGCCTCTCCCATTGGCTCTCTCAACAATACTCGTTGCACTGACTCAGAATTTACTATTCCTTTTGCCTCAACGTCTTTGCTTTGACAAAACTGACATACCTTAAGTACAGGTCTTCCTGTTGTCTGTTCACCACCACATTCAAGACAACTCCATCTTGTGATAAGTGCAACCGTCTCCTTCTCATCCACGCTTACAATGTCTGAATTGAACGTGATTATTTTTCCCTCATGTTTTTCTGCCTTTATGTTGTGAAGTTTTATGTTTATGGGGAACGTGATAATCGGACTTATGTCATGCTGTATCGACTCCTTGAAATATTCCCACTCCTCATCCGTTTCGGTGTAGTTGTAGTGGAGCAATGCATTGACAATTCCAGTCTTTACAATCTTTCTAAAATTCTCTTTGTCATCGAGATAGATGTTCTGTATAAGATCGTGTTCACCCACATCAATCACTATCGGTCTCTCTATGTCAAACTCAAAAAGATCACCTTCACGTGTCTGAACAAAATATTCTGCTATCTCTAACTCTGGTTCTGTACGACCAGTGTTATGTTCGATGCTAGACATAACTGAACTTCTTTCCTCTCAACACACTATGATAAATATCTGTAAACTGTGTAACGTCTGGTTCAATACGCTGTAATGACTCTACAGACATTTTGTTAAAGTTCTGATATATTGTCTTCCTGTTGTCAAGTATGTGTGGAATATATACCTGTTCATTGTTAATAAATGAGTCTAATGTAGTTGTAAATCTCTTGTCCAACCAAGCCTGTGTTATATCCCATACGAGTTTGTTCCAAGGCTGGTGTAACTGTTCTGCACAAAATTTTAACTGTGAAAACAACTTTTCATCACGAATAATTAAACTGGTATGGCGTGGTTTAGGCATTATAGAGTAGTTGTAGCCTTGACGTAATATAAAGCAACCCTAAGTTTATGCTAAGAGTGACAGTCTTCGCAATGGAATTGTTTTGGATCATTGTCAGTGTTCAACAGTGCCATATCATAAAGATTGTATATTCCACAGTAATAGCAAGGTCTGTGGCTGAGTTTGCTTCTCATCATTGAATAGTCGTCATCATACCTTATCTCTCCGTTGGGATGACAGCATTTTATGTGCCATTCCATTTCATTAGTTGCCTTTCTACAATATCCACCGTTAGTACCCTTGCAGTATGGACATTTCTCATAGTCATATTTTGTTAAAGTCTTGTATTTTTGAACATTGTTGGATTTTCCACCTCCCCCACCCTCATATTTTGGACAATTATGAGTCTTTCCTGACACCTCTACAGGTCGATTTCCCTTGACGTACGGCTGAGCCCACACTAACGGTATCTTACAGTACTTACAACTTGGCAGGTTTGATCATCTCTATTACCTCGTCAATGCATTCTCCGTCATTTAAGTCCTTCTTTCCCCACAAGTTAGGATATTCATCTGCTATCATGTCTATCACTGTCCATCCATTCTCCAACAATGCCTCCTCCTGAAACCCGTCTTTTCTTATTCTGGACTTTGACATTTGATGTACCCCACCCATAAGTCTTATTGCTATTTTTTTGGATGGCACTGCTATATCAAGTATACAGTGACTTGTAGGCACACCGTCAATTGTAAGGTTGTCTACCTCATACTCCTGAATTATGTCAAGTTTGGGATAAAGGTTTCTTAGTATATGGGTTGTCTTTATCTGTTCTTTGCGATATTCTGTATTACCAGACTCACCCATATTTTTGTTTATGAAGTAATTACCCTTTCCCATGGTTTTGTCTGAATAATGGTGTATATAAGTTAATAAAAAATTGGTGTTACCTTTTTTTACTATAAGGTACGTTCCAATACGGACTTTTACATTTTGGGTTTGAACAGTTTTTAGGCAATAAAACCTCCCCCGTTTCTCTGCGTATTCTTGGAAACCATCTATGAGAACATGTTCTGCATGATACTTCCTGAACCTCTATGGTTCTTAATTTTTTCATCAATAGTTTTTCTATATGTGTTATGTTATATATACTAAGCGGAAGGATTACCTATATGCACACCGTTCTTTAAAAGTTCGGTAAGGTTTGCATCTGAAATATGTATTTTAAACTCTCCAATTATCTCAATTTTCTGAGTACCGTCTATCTCTTTTACCTTTACCTGTAATACGTTTCCCACAGGTTCATCGTTTATAAAAATATTTGAGATCATCAATCAGAACCAACTGGTTTTACCAACTTATATCCCTTTGACTTCATTACAACATTGAGATCATCCAAGCATTTTACTGCCACATCAACCAGTGCAGATCCTTCATTACCTCTTACTTTTACCAGAGTCTGAAATTCTCCGTTTGCTTTTTGTTTAAGTTCGAATGTAAACTTGTACTCGTTTACGTGATCATGATATCCTCCGCTTTCTGACATTATGATATGTATAATTCTTACCCAATATAAACTAAACAAAAAAAGAAAAAGTGTTTGTCGTGATTACTTATTCGGTAAAACCTTCAAAGTATCTTCACTAGCCTTTGCAGTTGCTTCTATAAGTTTGGCTTTAAACACTTTGTTTCTTGGTTTGGATCGAAGTTTGTAATGACAACAAGGACACCATAGTCCCTCCCAGTTGATAAATTCCTCGCATACTTGACAACGTTTTTGCCCGTTCTCGTATCTTCCACCACTGGTTGGTTTTTTTGCAACATATCTGTCGCATGTACCTTTACAAGTCATACACCCATAATTTGGATCACTCCACATATATGTGTATTGGTTAAAAAAAATTAGTATTTGGTGAAATGAGTTTTTCTGGTAAGAACAACAATACTTGTTATTGCCACCATAAGAACTAACATTGCAATCGTACCAAATTCTGGCACTACCACACCGTCTAATATCTCAACAGTTACTGAGTCAGTGATTGTATCGTTTGGTGGAAGTCCTTGTGTTGCAGTGATTATATAGTCACCGTCTTCGTTCCAAGTCTGTCCGACAATAAACTGTGTTTCCAATTTACCTTCATCGTCTGGAGATATTTGACCGATTTGTACAATATTGTTGTTTGGTGACGTGATGATGAATGTAACATCAGACTCCAAATATGTTGTAAAACCTGTTATGTCAATTATGTCCGTACCTTCTACAAACACTGCTTCAATACCTATTAGGTCATCGCCTTCCAATTGTCCAAAGGCAGAACCGACTGGTATGAGTAGCAATAGTAATAATACTACGGGTTTCATTAAAGTAATGACTTTATGAACTATATTTAAGTTTACCTAAAATAAAAAAGAGAAAAAGATTAAAGTCCTAAGACTTCAACCATTACTCGTACTTGTTCCATTGCTACAGCATACCATTGGTCACTGAGTAACTTCCATTCGTCTCTCTCTTTTGTGAGAGTTACCTTGTCTGTTTCAAGTGTTGCCTTTTCTGACTCAAGTGTTGAAACTTGTGTTTTTAACAAAGCAACCTTGTTTTCAAGACCTTTAACCTCTACTTTTGAAAGATTGCTGGTTTCCTGAACGGTTGTCTCTAATGATACAATTTTCTGTTGTTGTACTGCTATTACTGCAACTGAGTTATTCAACTCTGTTTGTAAAAGTCCAACACTTTCCAATGACTTTGTCAATTCATTGTTTGCATAAATCAACTCGTTGTGCAATGAGATCATGGTGTAATCTTCGACATCATTGACCGTGATTGGGTTTTCTGGTGCTTCTACTACTGGAGTGTTTACTACTGGAGTATCAGTTGTAACAACTGTTTGTGTATCATCCTCGTGATTGACTACTACAACTACGTTTTCCTGTACACCTACTTCCTCTACGATACCTTGTGTTACACCTGTAATGGTTGTTTCTTCTATTGCTTGATCACTTCCTCCCCATTTTTCAATGGTGATTGTACCTGCTTCACCAGTAACAGTATCCTCAAATGAGTATACTCCTATTGGATAAATAGTGTCCCCAGTGATTGGAAACTCTATTGTTCGCTCAGACATAGAAGGAATTACTTTGTAAAAAGTTCCCCCAATTACAGTTCCTGTTGTACCCGTGTGTGAAACATAGTGTTTAACAACATCGTTATTGTGTACTGTTACACTTCCGTTCTCTGTGATTGTCACATCGAATGGTATTGTAAATACTTCTACACTAACGACACCGTCTTCAGATGTTTTGTACAATGGTGTTTTGGTCTCAACTGACTCTACGTGTAACAGTTGTTCAATAACAACTTCACCGTATGAGACAGCGATGACAAAGTTACCACTTTGGGTAAAACTTATCGGTGTTTGAAAGTATCCAGAGTCGGTATGTGATACACTGATGTTTTGTGTAGTACCATCTGGATTGCTGATAACAATTGACACATAGCCTGAACCACTCAATGAGCCGATATTACCTTCTAAGTTGCCTTCGGTAATACTGGCAAATGATTGTTCAGCATATGCATTTCCTATAAACAATGTTACACTTAACAAAGTGAACATTGCTAATGTTTTTGCTATCATTGTATACCAGATATACTTTGGGTAATATATACTAATGCTTATATGTTATTCCAGTTCTGACATATCCAAAATAATGGCATTCGCCACAGTGTTGGGATATTTCCCAGCAATGTTTGTTATTTGTCTGTTTTGATGTCTTGCCACAAAGTTTGCACTTCATTCTCCGTCTTCCAAACCTTTCTTGGTAAGTTGGAGTACGGCTTCATCCTTTGCAGAGTCTGGTGAGTCTACAAGTTTTGCAACCACCTTTGACTTTGTACCTTTTCTAAGATACACAATCTGTTTTGCAGTGTGACTTAATACAGTTCCACCAACTGGTTTTACTGGATCACCCATCATTGCATTTGGATTCATCATAATTTGATTTGTAAACAACACTATGCAATTAAATACAAGTGCTATTCTACTAAGTTCTTTTATGTGTTCCTTTAATATGATTTGTCTGTTTGAAAGATCTCCCCTTCCTCCAAAGTCAAGTCTGAACGCACTCATGATGGAGTCTACAATAATCATTCTTACTGGATACTCGCTTGTAGTATCTCCAAGTAAACCTTTCATCTCTCTTCCTATGAGTACCTGTTGACCACTTGAGTCAGGTTTTCTTAGGTCTATTCTGTCAAGATACTGCATTGCAAGTTCCTCTGCCACGTCATTAAGTGGCTCTCTTGGTGCTTCTCTCTTCTTCTCCATAGGAGTTTGTTCCTTTAACGGCACTAGTTCCTTCTCATAAATTAATTCTAACACTCTTTCTGGTCTAAATGAGTTCTCTGTATCAATATATACTACTCCACAAGGCTTACCATATTCACTCAGTCCTCCCCCCATAATTTTTCCACCACATGTACAGTTGTCCACACTCTTCTCTTTCAGTTCATCCTTGTATAGTTCTAAAGTCTCCTTGTATTCCTTGTTGGATTCCTTGTAATCAGATTTTTCCTCGTCAGTCGCATTTTCATCTGGCTTGTATGGCTCTTCTGGTTTATTTGGTATTATGTATTCAATTCCACATGCAAGACATGTCCTGTTCTTTGGAAGTTGTGCTGTTATAGAGGCAACCATGGCTAACTGTGTCTTTCCACAACCAAACTCTCCGTATACCTCCGTTATGCTTCCTGTCTGGATACCACCACCTAAAATACGATCCAGACTTTCTGAATCGGTAGTAAGGTGTTGAATTGTCTTTTTTCTATGTTTAAGTAAATCTCTAGCACTTAGTTTTGTCTTTGCTATTATACCGTTGTCATCTATGCTCTTTCTTGCCTTGTCTATAATGTCTGAACATACTCCATAGTCCATGTTTATCTTATCTTTTAACTCGTTTGTACCGATAATAATCAAATCCTCTGCCCTGAAAATACCTGCCTCGTTAAGTTTTCTTAGTCTTACTGCTCCTATACCTTCTACATCTGCAAGTGTGAATGTGGATACGTCATCCATGTTTTGGTCTATATCATCCATACAAGTCACCACATACTAGGTTAATCAGTTGTCCCAATGATGCCTTGTCATTGAATCTTTCTGGATACAACTCTTGTGCCTTTACCTCTATCAGTTTTATTCTTGACACCCATTCTTCTGTTGACTTGTCTATTTTTTTAGCCTTAACCTCCCCCAAATTTTTTCTTGCCTGTTCTATGTTAAGTGTGGCATTCGCATTTCTGGTTGTTGCAAACATTCTTCCCTGAACCATGTTGACAAGTTGACCTACACCAGCAGGATTTCCACCGTACACATCTTTTGCCTTTTCAACTGCTCTTTTTGCAACTGCATTTCTAAAACTTATAACATCATCAACAACTTCTTCTACCCTGTTACGTGGAACTATGTCTCCAAGTGTTCTTCCTTCCCATCTTTTATCAAAATCATATTCGTCATAACCTGCCTTCTTTTCCTCTGCCTTTATTGCCAGTTCAATGTCCATTAGAGAATTTCTGCCTTCGAGACCTTCTCTTTGCTTGTATTCTTTCCAGAGGTCTTGTAGAGGATTCATTGCTTTTTGCTCTTCCCCTTTTTTTCTTCATTTTTTGCCAGTTCAGATTTTAATTGCTCAATTTGCTGTAAAGCACTTGCCAATTTGACACTCATGTCGTCTACGTACTTGAGTGTTTCTGCCTTTAAGTTCTCGTTGCCAAGAATAACTGCATTTCTGATTTGACTGACATATGAAGAAAAGTCCATTGGTTGTTGTTCTGACATATTGTCTATAATAGACAATATACGTTATATAAACTAATGGTAATTAAAATAAAATAAAAAAGTGTTAATCTTCCATAACACTCAAGTTTTGGTATTTTTTGTACTCTTCTTTCTCATTGTCATACACTGACTCATCATCAATGTTGTATTCTTTGACGAATGAAGATTCAACAGGGTGAACGTGTTCTCCTTGTGCTTGTCTTTTTTCTCGGTTCTCATATCTTTCATGCAAGACCATTAGCTCGTTCTTTAGTCTGTTGATCTGCTCTTGGTTTATGCTGAAACCATAATTGATTCCATATGCAAGAAAGAATTTGTCAAGATCTTCCTTTGAATGCAATGCAAGTCTGCCACCTCTACGTGAGTTGACAATTTTGTATGCTACATCCAAGACAAGTTTTCCTTCGTTTGGCTGTCCTTTGTAGTCAGGGTTTACATATACAAACTCTGCACTGCTGATGACAGCAACTGCCTCTGCTTCTTCAATGATTTTTCTACCTTTCATCATATACTATAAGGTATATACCCTATATTAAGTTATCTAAGTGAAAAATGATTTCTTCCAGTCACCATTTGCTTTGATCCAAAAATATCCATACCCATTGGAACTATCATATTGTACACCTATACATCCATTGGTACTTCCAAAATAAGTATTCAATGTACTATCACTAACAGCTCCATAAGCACTAACATATGGAACTCCCATTGTTCCTTTTGTACCAAGATCAGTTGCATTGGAAACATGATATCCACATTCTGTTGAATCATAAGCTCTAAATAGATGTCCACCATCCATAGCAATTTCTCTATGAAATATATTTTTATTCAATCCACCATCCATTACGAGGAAATTGTTGAAATTTTCTGAAAATTTTATGTCTCCTCCAGAAGGAACATTCATTGTAAAATCATTGGTAGTACTACTACCAATATATTTATTAAGACTAGTAGTTCCAAAATATATTTTATTTGCTTCATACATAATCTGATCCTCCAGTTGCAATGGCTTATACACATAAAAGTTAGAGCCTGTAACTTTGATGATTTCTGTAGTATTGACTTGTAAAGTAATCCAATCATTAAGATCAACGTTTACATCTATACTGTTAGAACCAGATGAAATCTTTTGGTTAGATGTGGTAAATTCTATATCATCAACTCCTTCAAGATCATTGTTTTGAAAATTTACTCCTCCACTATTAATTTCCATTTCAAGTGTACCATTAATATAAAAATTATGTTCTTTGTATGATGGTACATTATATCTCATTCCTATAGGACTAGTTCCACCATCTGCTTCTATACCGTATGATGTGTTTGGTAATACATCACTACTGCTAGTTCCTGTTGAAAATACAAGTTGATCCACGTCTTCAATATTATAAGTATTCATATCGAGTGTTGAACCTGCACTTCCTACCCAACTACCCCCACCACTTTGGGCTACCCAAGATAATGTGCCTGAACCATTTGTAGATAACACATATCCATTACTACCTCCACTTAAACTTAATGTGTCTATATATGCCGTTCCGTCAATGTATAGATTTCTCCATTCCCTAGTTGATGATCCTAAATCATAATCATTATCTGTAATTGGTTTTAGGTTTGTATCAAAATCTGCCCAAGTAGAAGAATCAATATTGGCGTATGTTACATTTCCATCAACCCAACCACCACCAGATTCTTTCAAAACTGTGTTACTAGTTGGAGTAGTACCAATGGTACAGTCTCCTATATCATTTAATTTGGCTACAACACCTGCATTAGCATTATGCCAAGCTTTAGTTACTACATCTTGATTATTAACTGGATCTTCAACATCTGTGATCCTGTAATTAGTATTCATACTAACATTTGCATGGAAATCAATACCACTGTTTGAAGCTTTTGAAAATGTTGCTATGTTTGTAGTAACATCTTTCATTGTAATTAATGGTTGAGCAAACACAAGTCCTTGAGTAGAATCTCCAGATACACTACCTCTAGCAGTTCCACCTGTATCAACTATTCCTATCATTTCCACGTTGGTTATCATGTTGTCATTCATATCCAATGTCTGTACTTGTGAACCAATTCCTGTTATTGCATTATAATCCCCACCTGCTAATTCTGAATTTGTTATGGATAAATTAATTTTAGATTGATCAATATTTGCACTTACAGAAACTTGATCATTTCTTACTTGTGAATTAATCCATGTATTTGTACCTGTATCATATATTATTGCTCCATTTCCAACTGGACCTGTTATTGTTACATCTGATAAAGTATCTAATCCAAAAGTAGATATGTTTATTTTTGACAAAGATATATTTGCAGTACTAGCAACGTTATCATCATAAACTTTACTAGTAGTCCAGTTCATGCCTGACCATTGAATAATATCTCGTGAATTTGGCGTACCAATTACTGTATCATCTAAATCAGATAAACTAGATCCAGTTTTGTTTATTTTTGTCCAATCTATATTTGCGTTTGAAGCAACCTGATCATTTTGAACAGAACCTGCAACCCATTTATTTAATCCACCATCAAATTTTATTACGGTGTTTGTAGAATTAACTATACTTGTATCATCAAAGTCATTTAAGGCAGATCCTGTTTTGTTTATTTTTGTCCAATCTATATTTGCACTTGCAGAAACCTCATTATTTCTTATTTGTGTGTTTACCCATTGACTAGTACCTGTATCATATACCAATGCACCATATCCAATAGGAAGGGTGATAGTAACATCTGATAAATTATCTAAATCACCACTAGATTCTAAATCAACAATTCCTGTTGAAGTTCTTACACTTAAATGATCTGAGTTTGCAGAATTAGAAAATAGGAATCTTTTTTCATTACCAGTTGGAGCTGATACACCTGTTATTGATTGGAATATTATGTGATTTAAATTCATATCTAATGGAACATTTGATTGAATACTTGTTTCAGTTATACCAAGTCTAGGAGTGGTTGTATTTGCTTTGTCTACATAAAAATCATGTCCACCTAAATTATCTACTTCATATTCAAGTCTGTCAAACGTACCATCTGCTGTAGTTGTATCTCTTGCTATTATTCTTAATTGAGTTCCTGTGTTTGTGGCATTATTTATAAATCTTAATTCACTTACATTGTTAATATCCCATGCTCCCATATCAAGACTAGTTGATGCTGGATTTGTTAATCCACTACTTCCACCTCCACCTGATAATAATGAATAAGTTCCAGTTACTGGATTACTATTAGCAAGAGTATTGTCATCAAAGTATTGTAGTATTACAAATTCAGTGTCGGCTACACTAACGTCTGCTGTTATATCTATATTTCCCCCAGTTTTCAGGGTTAAGGTTTTGCCCTCTTTGGGTTTTATTGTTAAAATTTGACCGTTATTAAGTGTTCCATTTATTGTATGAAATTCTAAAGTGCTACTTGCATTATTTGTACCTTCTTCTACTATTACACTTGCTCCTCTTAGGGTAATTGATCCTGTAAGAGCGTATGGACTGGTTTCTGCTTCATCTAGTCTGTGTATTACTGGGTTTAATGCAAATGATGCGTGTACTGATGGTGTAACGTTTGTTGATCCTCCTACACCAAATCCTCCCCCACTTCCACCACCAGAGCCACTAAAGTCGGTTCTTGACTGTGAACGTAGTATGTCTAACTCTTTTTCTACCTTTTTTATTTTTCCAAAAAGTGTGTCAGCGTCAAAACTCATTGTTATGCACCATCCGTAACGAATTTACGTTTTCCAAACACTTCCATAGTGTATCCCTCATGATCAATAATATGATTAACCTCTTCACATATAAGTTCGTTCAAACATACCCAGTCTGGTGAAACTGTCAGAACTCCAGAAATCAATTCTTCTGGTTCACTTGTATTTCCATCTATCAATGATTTCCAAGAAAATCCATTATGTTCTACTGGATCACTGTTTTTATTATAAGTTCCTGATGTCCATGCATTATAATTGTCTGGATTATATGGCACTCTGTCTCCCGTTACCCTGAATCTGTATCCAAGTTTCATATTCACATCCCCGATTGAACGCAAATGCCATTGTTGTGGGAAGAATGATAATCTAGACTTTCTACTTTTTGCATAAAGTTTTACGTTAAGATAATCCTCCTCATTACCCATATGTTCTATCGTGGTTCTTGAGTTACTCACAGCAGTATCGTCAGAGTTTACCATCAAGTCCTTTACAAAATGCAAGTCCTCGATTGCAAGTGTTGACTGTCTGATTATATAGTTTGATTTGATTGACTCGTCAACTTTAAATTCGTCTCCAGAAGTTGTACCAGTTGTAATCAGATTTGATACTGTATTATATATTCCATACCAACCTTGTGCAACCTTTTCAGCAGTATCATATATTATTCCACCAACCTGCATTAGGTTTTGGGTTAATGCGTCTAACCATGTGTCCGTTCCACCAGTGTATATTCCTTTCTCATGATATGATCCCTCATAAAACACTCCAAATCCCTTTAGGAATCTCCAGTCAAACTTTACTCCAGTAAACTCTTTTTCTGCCAAAGTGAAATCCAATAATGTACTTGTATAACCCCACCATTTTGCAAGTTCTGTCCAACGTGCAAAGTACAGGTTGCTTGTATCCTTTACACCAAGATTACTGAATGGTATTGTTACAATTTCCCACTGATTGTTTCTTCTTAATTTAAACTTATGAAACCATACCCTNTCAAACTTGTCAATTGCCCAGAATANCATTGGTACTGAGTCAAATCCTGTTACGGGCAATGCAAATCCTCCAGTATCTCCCGTACCTATAAGACCTCCATCAGTATCCACGGAGTCTCTGAAAAACCCTGCCTTTAATCTAAATGATAATGCACTTATTCTTCCCATGTCTTCAGATGCTTTTCCATCATTCCATCCGTTTGTTCCACCAGAAGAGTTGTAATCCAAGTTAAAAGTGTTTATGAATGAGTATGGATTGTTTCCTGAACCGTTTCCACCGTAAAGATTTCCAATGTCAGAATTGGATGTTGCCTCATGAGGGTATGGGAAAAAGAAACTTAGCCATGATCCTCTGCTGTTTGTAAAAGAACCTGTTGCATTTTCTCCAACAGATATCGGTTGATACCATACAAATCTAGCCTCAATGCCTGTATTTGGAGTTCCTTCAGAACCTTTGACCTTGTACAAGTTTCTACATGCATGGAACGGAGTTGGTCTGTCATCCATTCCAGTGTTAAATTTCCATCCTCTGTTTTCATCTCCAGCATTACCAGTGATCCATACAGAACCATTCCACATGTAGACAGATCCGTCATCAAGATTGATCACATTGTCTCCAGTAACTGGGGATCTTGAAAATCTCCATTTATCCCTGTGTGCGTCAAACTCTGCAACCCTGTAACTCATATTTCCTGTATAACCCTGACTTGTCCAATCATCATAGAATGCTCCAGTGGTTACACCTGACATGTCTCCCAACAGATACCTCTGACCGTCATATGACTCGTATATGTCTGGAGAAGATGTTCGGATTGAAGTTACAAGTTTTGCTGACACTGACTCGTATTGATCAGTATAATCCTGTTTGTCCTTTGAGTCCATTGTCAAGTTCCAGTCTGGAATCATACCAACCACATCATGTGGAAGACTAGTTCCCTGACCTCCCATATTCTTTGCAAACTTTTGCAAGTCCTTTGTCCAAGGGGAATGTGTGTAATAATCCACAAATTGTACTATTGAACGATTATCCATTGCTCCATGAAGTGGTTGCCATATGGAAGAACCTGCCGTTACTGGATTAGTATTTGTTGTGTTTACATCTGCATTATGTATGTTGTTTACTGCATAGTAAAATTTTATTTCGTTATAAACCCTATAATATATAATGTCAAACTGATCATATCTTCCATATTCTTCCCATTCTGGTATGGTAACAAAATCTTCTCTCCAATATGTTTCATTTTGATCAGGAGAAGTTGATGATGACACATCTTTGATACATTCAAAGAATCTGATTACCTTTGATGATGTTGCGGAAACATCCCAAGTCTTTTTTACCTGATCACCAATGATATATGATGTAGAACCATTCCATTCGTCTCTTTCCCTTGCGTGTAAAAGTTCAGAACCGTATCTTGCCCTATCCATTGGTAATGATCCACCTTGTGGATGTCCTCTCACAATCACATGGTTTTTCCATTTCTGGTTGTCTGTTATTGCAGACTGTTCCTCCATGGTATCGGCAGTTTCCAGACTCAAAGGCTTAATTGTAATTATATTACTTGCATCTGCTGGAAAAATTCCCTCTGGATTTGCCTGAATCTCTATGGTATTTGTTGCAGATGAAGCTGGTTCAAAGTCAAAATAATAATCCTTGAAAGTACCACCTTGTACCTGTGGATTTGCAAGTCTGTCGATGATCTCTGTCATTAATCCATGCACGTCAGTTGGTGATTCTACAAGCCAGTTCTGTTTCAAGTTTCCAGTATTTGGAAGATTTGTACCAGTGTATGTAATACTTACTCCAGTTCCATACTGCTCGTAGTTGAACTCTGTAATCCTGTTATTGAATGACTGTTTTGGGGTTTGTAAGTAATGTCTTTGTGATGTTACTGATTCCTTCAACCTGTACTGCATCTCTATCAAATTGATTACAAGTATAGAGCCCTGCTGTTTTGATGTCTGTATGGATGTCTGGTTTATATTAAATCTGAATACCTTTCCATTTGTTGTTCCCTGTGTAATCTTACATTCTATGAGATACTTGTTTTTTGCAAACTCGTCTACAAGTATCGGTGTTCCCTTTATAAAAGTTTGTGACTCGTCAAG
>JGI26380J51729_10000274_pt1 | contig 27597 bp, 30 predicted proteins | sample SaaInlV_165m_DNA_FD_51729 | JGI IMG/M metagenome (IMG submission 51729) | reverse complement strand
TCAGCTGTCTTTCATGATGTTATTATAGTACTGGGTATTTTCTCCCTTACATACAAAATAATGCCATTTAACATGGAAATTAATCAAGCATTTATAGCTGCTTTGCTTACTGTAATTGGTTATTCACTTAATGATACCGTAGTAGTATTTGATAGAATAAGAGAATTCTTTGGAATTCATAAATCTTGGGATAATCAAACTGTGGTGAATACTGCTTTAAACAGTACTTTAAGTCGTACTCTTAATACTTCTTTAACTACTCTAATAGTTCTTGTTGCAATCTTTATTTTTGGTGGTGAATCAATTAGAGGGTTTATGTTCGCATTAATTATAGGAGTTTTAGTTGGAACCTACTCTTCAGTTTTTATTGCTACTCCAATTATGTTTGATTCTTATAAAAGGAAAAATTAAACAAGTGTTTTTTTCTTTTTTATAAATAAGAATATAATTCCTATAATAATAAATGGAATACTTAACCATTGACCTGTTGATAAGCCGGGTAAAAATGTTTCAATTCCACCTTGACTTTCTTTCATAAATTCAACAACGAATCTTATTGAGAATAAACCAATTAGAAAGTAACCAAATAAAGTTCCTTCTTTTTCTCTTATTGATGTTTGATATAATTTATATAGTATTATAAAAAGAATTATATACCCAAAGGATTCATATAATTGAGCAGGATGTCTTGGAAGAGTTTCACCTCTATTTTCAAATATAACACCCCAGTTACTATCCGTATATTTTCCAAGGATTTCTGAATTGAAAAAATTACCTATTCTAACAAAAGCTCCTCCAATAGCAATCGGAATGGTTAACCTATCAAAAATCCATAATAGACTTTTGAAATTATATTTTCTCTTGAATAATAATAGCCCTATGAATATACCAATAGCTGCACCATGGCTAGCCAAACCTCTGAAACCAGTAAATTTATACCCGTCAATTAATCCTAGTATTGATGAATTTGATGACTCTTGAATAGGAAGTAATATTTCAATTAGATGAGTTTGATAATATCCCCATTGATAGAAAAAAACTTCACCAAATCTAGCTCCAAGAAAAACAGATACTACCATATAAATAAGCATAGGGTCAAGGTATTTTTCGTCTACATTTTCTTTTATGAAGAATGATTTTACGAGACTATATCCTGTTAAAAAAGCTAGAATAAACATTAAACTATAAACGTATACAGAGAAGCCACCAATTTCAAAAAGCGTTTCACTTGGAGACCATTTTATTTGAGAAATTATCATTTTTAAATATAAATATAATTTAGGGAACAGGGTCATATCCTCCTTTAAATAATGAATTACATCTTAGTATTCTCCTAACAGTTAAAAATGTTCCTTTGAAAACTCCATGTTTCTTTAGAGCAATAATCCCATATTCAGAACAAGATGGAGAGTAGATGCAGTTTCTTCCTAGAAACGGTGATATAAAAAGTCTGTAAAATTTTATTAATAGAATAAAAGGAAAGGCTAAAAGTTGACTAATCTTTATCATTTAGGTTTACTCCTATATTAGCAAGTTTATCTCTGATTTTATCAGAGAGATCATAATTTTTATTTAATCTAGCTTCAGTTCTAATTTCCATAAGTACTTCTAGAATTGAATCATTATTTGATTTGTTAGAATCACTATAACTGAGTCCTAGTATTTTATTTAAGAATATATCTATCAAATTGAGAAAATAATCTCTTTCGCGATTACCAATTTTTTTATCAGTATCATTAATGAACTTAGTTGAGTTAAATAACTCAGCTATAAGCATAGGTGTATTAAAGTCATCATTCAGGCAGCTAAAACATTTATGTTCCCATTTTTTAATTTTATCATACAATTCATCATTATTATCATTAGATACTTCAATATTTCTAACCCTCTTTATAATTTCAAGAAGTTTTTGATAACCCTTTTCAGATGCTATAAGAGCTGAATCACTTATATCTAAAACATTTCTGTAATGTGCTTGTAGAAAGAAAAACCTTATGACATTAGAATCAAATGCTTTGGAAAAAATATCATTTTTACCGGTAAATAGTTCATTTGGCAGAATATTATTTCCCGTAGATTTTGACATTTTTTTATTATTCAATGTCAGCATATTAGCATGAATCCAATATTTTGCTGGGTCTTTACCTGTATGACCATTACTTTGAGCAATTTCACAGTCATGATGAGGAAATTTCAAATCCATCCCTCCTCCGTGAATATCAAAATGATCACCTAAATATTTAGTGCTCATTGCAGTACATTCTAAATGCCAACCTGGGAATCCAATACTCCATGGTGATTCCCATTTCATAAGATGTTTTTCTTCTGCCTTTTTCCATAATGCAAAATCAAATTCATTTTTTTTATCCTCCTGATTGTCTAATGCTCTTGAATTTGACTTAAGATTTTCTAAGTCTCTACCTGATAATACTCCGTAATTATTGTTCTTATCATATTGCACTAGATCAAAATACACTGATCCATTTGATTCATAAGCAAGATCCTTTATTATTAAATCTTTAATAATAGCAATTTGTTCATGAATGTGACCTGATGCTATTGGTTCTATACTAGGATCTAGCGCATTAAATGTTTTTAAAGTGTTTCTAAAGTCATTTGTGTATTTTTGAGCTACCTCCATCGGTTCAAGCTTTTCAAGTTTTGCTTTCTTTGATATTCTATCTTCCCCATTTTCTTCTAAATGACCAACATCAGTTATATTTCTGACATATCTAACATTGTATCCAAGGTGAGTAAAATATCTATATATGACATCAAAAGAAATGAATGTCCTGCAATTCCCAAGATGGACATCACTGTAAACAGTTGGTCCACACACATACATACCTATAGAGTTATCTTCAATTGACTTAAACTTTTCTTTCGAATTAGTTAAAGAATTGTATATATGTAACTCTTGAGAGATCATTAAAGGTCTGTTTCTAGTTTAATAAAATCTAAAAAATCTCTTCTGTATTGAGCTTCCTTGAATTTTCCTCCAAATTCTGCAGTTACAGTACTTGAATGAACATCATTAATACCTCTAGAATTAACACATAAATGTTTTGCATCTATTACACATGCAACATCATTAGTATTAAGTGCTTTTTGAAGTTCCTTTACAATTTGAATATTAAGCCTTTCCTGAACTTGAGGTCTTTTAGAGAAATAATCAACTATTCTGTTAATCTTTGATAGTCCAACAACAGTTCCATTTGATATATAAGCAACATGAGCAAAACCTACAATTGGAAGTAAATGATGTTCACATGTTGAATAAAGTGTGATATTTTTTTCAACAAGCATCTCTCCATATTTGAACTTATTTTTAAAAGTTGAAGGAATAGGCCTGTTATCTGGATTTAATCCACCAAAAATTTCCTTTACAAACATTTTAGCAACCCTCTTTGGAGTTCCTTTAAGACTGTCATCAGTAAGATCCATGCCAAGAACATCTAGTATTTCATAAACCTTTTCTTCTATAAGTTTTATCTTTTCTGAATCAGAAATTCTAAAAGCATCTTTCTTTAAAGGGTTGTTAATACTCGATGAAACGTGATCATCTCCAATTGAATCAATTTCTTCTTTTAATATATCTTGAAGTTTCATAAATAATATTTGAGTTACACAAAGATAGTTATTATGTCGTTAAATAGAAGTTAAAGTTTTATGCTAAATGATGCATAAAAAGAGTATGTGTCATCCTCTATTGAGTAATTATTAGTTAGTCCCCTAGTAAACATTCTGTTTTGATTATAGTTATTAGACTTTGTTATTCCAAAATCAAAATCTGTATAACCAAAGTTTATTCCAAGTCCAGCTGAAATACCATTTATTTTGTTGTCTATATTAGAGTCAGGACCTTTGTAAGAAAAGTATCCACCCCTTAGATTTAAATTTTTAATTCTATATTCACCTCCTAAACGAATAGATTCTGATAGACCTGCAAACTTGTTTTTTATTGAGTAATTAAGCGAATTTAGATATGAATCTTTACTGTTGTTATCATCAAACTTTGAATTATTGAATTTAGTTACTTCATAATCAAAACTTATTAAACCTTTTTTACCAAATATATATGCAAGACTAAACAAAGATTTAGATGGAAGTGTGAGTTTATAATCATCATAAATATTAATAGTGTTGGGGTCAATTATATAGGTTATTAAGCCATCTTTTTCTCTTATATCACTTTCAATATACTGTGAATTCTCTTCTTCAATTTTAAGCTCAGTTGGAGAGGTATATGAGATACCAAGTCTTAATTGTTTAATCTTTACAATCGTTCCAATTTGGATTGAAATACCGTTTCCTAGAGCTAATAAATTCTCTTTTAGGAGAACTCTTTCGACTTTAGAATCATCTTCATAACCATTCTCTTGAAATGTTTTTGTTTCTTCAAAATTTGTCTCATGATAATTGATGTTTACTCCTGCAAATAGATTCTTGTTAAAAGAAGTTCCAAGATTAACACTATGTTTAAGGTGATTACCTATTCTTGTAACTTCCAGATTTTGGTTTAAGTTATTGTAGCTTGAATTAGAGATATAATTATTTGAATCTTCTCCAGCTTGATTAATAACATAGCTTTGATATCCAAGAAAAGCTTGTTGATCAGCAAAGCCATAATTATTTCCTAAATATTTATATACACTTTGTGTTGTTTCATCTTCATAAATTAATAAATCTTCAGAAGGTATACCATCAGCATAATATAAAAAATAACTATCTATTCCGTTATTGTTATTTCCAGACAATCTAAAGGAGCTATTGAAGTCACCTAGGATATTTAGATTGTATCCAACTGATAACTTTGACTTTTTATTCTCATATACAAGTACCGCTCCAAGCCCTCCAAATGAAAACAAATCATTTTTAGATTTAGATTTAGAACTGTTTAGAATATTATTAATTTTTTGATTTTTATAGTTCAATGATATTGCTATCTCTGAATCAAGAAAAACAGATGAGCTAGCAGGATTTATTGAAATTGCGGAAACATCTCCACCTAAAGCACCAAATGCTCCACCCATTGAATTAAATCTTGATGTACCTTCATGACTAAATGAATTATATCTTAGTACGTCCTCATATGTTTGAGAAAATGAAAATGAAGAAGCAATTATGAAGATGTANAATAAAAACTTTTTTCTGGACATTTAATTTATCTTTCCACCACCTCTTGATCCGGATGCACTACCACCTTTAGAGCCCCCACCACCTACACTTCCACTTGATCTTGTAGAATTTCCAACTTGAGATCCTCTAGATGAACTAGTAGAAACAGGATTAGATCTTGATCTAACAGATGAATTATTAAACTGAGATTGATTAGGTGAATAGGAATTAGACCTTGATCTAGCGGATGAATAATTAAATGAGTTTCCTCTTTGACTTGGATTAACAGATCTAACTTGTCTGTATGATTCTCTTACGTAATCACTTTTTATAGAACTTAAGTTAGGAATAGAACTAGATCTATTAATATTTCTTGTGTTAGAGCTTCCTCTTGTATAAACTCCAATCAGATCATTGTCAATTCCATCAAAATCTTGATCTCCTGTTCTATCGATATAGATCCCTCCATAAGCGCTCATTCTTGAATATAGACCAGAAACACTAATTCCCTGTCTATCATTTTTTCGAGAACTGTTACTAGTTGAGTTTTTTTCACCTCTTCTTGAAGCAGAATTACTAAAGTCTACTCTTGATGGTTCTCTTCTGTTTTGATCATAAGCTACACTATCATACATGCTTCCAGAGTACCAGGGGTAATTTCTTGAATATCGCATCATGTACCAGTAATATTGTCCTAATGAAGTTGCATAAGGTGAAAAATAAAAGTTCATAGGTCCATAAAAAGGATAGCCTAAATTATATGCAAAACTATTGTAGAAAAAAGGTGATCTATAACCATAATTTAGGAATGATCCATTATTTGAGAAGAATGGATTAAATGTCATATTATGATAAAAAGGGTCTAAATAAAATCTACCAAAGCTTGGAAAGAAATTATTTACAATTTCTTGTGAATCAGGATTAGCTCCCCAGGGTAAATTACCTGACTCAGTTACATTGGATGAATTAAGAGATTCATCTGCAAAATCTTGAAAAACAACTTTATAATCAAGGCCTCTTTCGTTTGAAGAGTAAATCCCATCACTATCATCATAATATGAGGTTAATTGATAGGATGAACAGCTTATAAAAAGGGCTGAGAAAATGAATACTTTAAATAAATTTGCAATTTTTTTCATTAAATATAAAGTTATGAATAATTTTTTAAATCTAAATTATTACTTTTATTACATAATTAAAATGACATTTGTCACCTTAACTACTACTTAATATAATTGCAATAATTGTGCCATTTATTTATAAAAAGTCTAAACAAGATTAATTTAATGGAAAAAAAAATTACTCCTAGAAACGAAGATTACTCAAAGTGGTACAATGATATTGTTTCAGAAGCTGGCTTAGCCGAATCTTCTGATGTAAGAGGTTGTATGGTTATTAAACCTTATGGTTTTTCAATTTGGGAATTAATGAAGTCTCAGCTAGATAAAATGTTCAAAGAGACAGGTCATGAAAATGCTTATTTTCCATTATTTATTCCTAAGTCTTTGTTTGAAGCAGAAGAAAAAAATGCAGAAGGTTTTGCTAAAGAGTGTGCTGTAGTCACACATTACAGATTGAAAAATGATCCAGATTCAAAGGGTAAATTAATTGTCGACCCAGATTCAAAGCTTGAGGAAGAGTTAATAGTTAGACCAACTAGTGAAGCAATAATATGGAAAACCTATAAAAAATGGATTCAATCTTATCGGGATCTTCCAATTCTTATCAATCAATGGGCAAATGTAGTTAGATGGGAAATGAGAACAAGATTATTTTTAAGAACATCTGAGTTTCTTTGGCAAGAAGGTCATACTGCTCATGCAACTAAAGAAGAGGCTCTTGAGGAAACTAAGTTGATCAACGATATATATTCTAAGTTTGCTGAAAAATTTATGGCAATGCCCGTTGTTAAAGGATATAAATCTGAATCGGAAAGATTTGCAGGTGCTGAAGAAACATTATGTATTGAAGCATTAATGCAAGATGGAAAGGCCTTACAAGCTGGTACATCACATTTTCTTGGTCAAAATTTTGCAAAAGCATTCGATGTTAAGTATGCAGATAAAACAGGTAAACTAGAATATGTTTGGGCAACTTCTTGGGGAGTTTCAACTAGACTTATGGGTGCATTAATTATGTCTCATAGTGATGATATTGGTCTTGTCCTTCCACCTTTACTTGCTCCTATTCAGATTATCATTATTCCTTTAATTAAGTCTAAAGATGACCCAAAGAAAATACTAGACAAAACAAATGAACTATTCGATTCATTTAAAAAATTAGGAGTTAGAGTTAAAATTGATGATAGGGAAAACATTAATCTTGGTTTTAAGTTAAATGACTCTGAGGTAAAAGGAATACCAATGAGAATAGTTGTAGGTGAGAAAGAAATTGATAACAATCAATTTGAAGTTTTTTATCGCCATAATCTCAAAAAAATATCCACTGACTTTGAAGGTATATTAGATCTAGTAAATTCTTCAATCTCCTCTGTCCAATCTGAAATGATTGCTGAATCAAAGAAAAGATTGAAGGAAAATACCTACGAAGTAAATACATATGATGAGTTTAAAGAATTAATATCAAATCAAAGTGGTTTTGTTATAGCAGGGTGGGATGGAACTAATGAGACTGAGGAAGCCATTAAAAGTGAAACAAAAGCTACAATTAGATGTATCCCTGAAGACCTTGATTATAAAGGTGTTACATGTATTTATTCTGGTAAGCCAGCACGTTATAAAGTAATATTTTCAAAATCTTATTGAAATATTAAAATTTAAATTAAATTTGCACCCTGATGGCCCGTTCGTCTATCGGTTAGGACCTCAGGTTTTCATCCTGGAAAGAGGGGTTCGATTCCCCTACGGGCTACTAAATAAAAAATTATGGCAAATCATAAATCTGCTTTAAAAAGAATACGTTCTAACGAATCAAAGAAGTCTTTGAATAAACTTCAGCATAAGACTACTAGGAATGCTATCAAAAAATTAAAAGAAGCTAAAACTAAGAAAGAGGCAAGTAAACTTTTCCCTGGTGTAGTTTCATTGATAGATAAGTTAGCTAAGAAAAACGTTATTCATAAAAATAAAGCATCTAATCTTAAGTCAAAACTTAGTAAGCTTAAATAATTAGGAGTTCATTGATATTAAGAACTCTTCATTACTTTTAGTTTTTCTAAATCTATCATTGATAAATTCCATTGCTTCTACAGGATTCATATCTGCTAGATATTTTCTCATTATCCACATTCTCTGAATAGTATTTTCATCTAACAGTAAATCATCTCTTCTTGTACTTGAAGAAACTAAATCAATTGCCGGAAATATTCTTCTATTTGAAATTCTTCTATCCAATTGAAGTTCCATGTTTCCAGTACCTTTAAATTCTTCAAAAATAACTTCATCCATTTTTGATCCTGTATCAGTAAGAGCAGTAGATATAATTGATAATGAACCACCATTTTCAATATTCCTTGCAGCTCCAAAGAATCGTTTAGGTTTGTGAAGTGCATTAGCATCAACACCACCACTTAAAATTTTACCAGATGCTGGTTGAACAGTATTGTATGCTCTAGCTAACCTTGTGATTGAATCTAGAAGTATAACTACATCATGACCACATTCTACTAATCTTTTAGCTTTCTCTAAAACAATATTGGCAACTTTTACATGTCTGTCTGCTGGCTCATCAAATGTAGATGCTACAACTTCCCCTTTAACATTTCTCTGCATGTCTGTTACCTCTTCAGGTCTTTCATCTATCAATAAAATTATTTGAAATACTTCTGGATGATTTGCAGCTATAGCATTGGCTACATCTTTAAGTAACATAGTCTTTCCAGTTTTAGGTTGGGAGACAATCATACCTCTTTGTCCTTTTCCTATTGGAGAAAAAAGATCAATTATCCTTGTTGAAATTGTGCTTTCTTTTGATGAGATATTAAACTTTTCCTCAGGAAAAAGCGGAGTCAAATGTTCAAAAGAAACCCTATCTCTTACTACTTCAGGGTTTAACCCGTTAATCTTATTTACCTTAATAAGAGGGAAATATTTCTCACCATCTTTTGGAGGTCTTACAGTACCATGAACTGTATCACCTGTTTTTAGACCAAAAAGTTTAATTTGAGACATTGATACATATATATCATCAGGTGATGACAGATAATGATAATCTGATGATCTAAGAAATCCATAACCGTCTTGCATTATTTCAAGAACACCTTCTGATTCAATTATCCCATCGAATTCAAAGTCTGGTTCTTTGTATTTTCTCCTGGTATCTTTATTAAAATTATCATCTTTTCTATTAGTAAAATTCTTGTTATGATGATTTTTATTTCCACTATTTCTCAGCTTTCTATCAACTCTGAAAGGTTTGTTAGTGTTATCATGATCAGATTTAACCTCTGTTTGTTTTTTCTGTGGATCAGATTTAACCTCTGTTTGTTTTTTCTGTGGATCAGATTTAACCTCTGTTTGTTTTTTCTGTGGATCAGATTTAATCTCTGTTGATTTTTTATCTCCTGCCTTACCAATTATAGTGTCAATTATATCTTGTTTTTTCTGACCTTTTAGATCTTTTAACCCAATTTGTTCAGCAATTTCAATAAGCTCAGCTATTTTTTTAGCTTTAAGCATTTTAATATCGTACATGTGTATAGAAAGTTTTGATTTGAAATGTTAATAGAAAAGTACTTCTTGGAAGAAATATTATATCAAATTTACGAATTTATTTTTAATTTCAACAAATATCTAATTTAACTAGTTATGTCAAGGTATTTCATTGAGTTTTCATATGATGGAACAAATTATCATGGACTGCAAAAACAGCCTAATTCAAAGACTATTCAAGAGTCAATAGAAACCAATATGTNTAAATATTTTGGTATTAAGTCTAATTTAACTTTAGCAGGTCGAACTGATACAGGAGTACATGCTAGACAAATGTTTGCGCATTTTGATATTGAAACAGAATTTGAACAAAAAAAATTCTGTAAATCATTGAACATGATGTTGCCTAAGGATATAAGTTTAGAATCCTTATCTTTAGTATCTGACGAATCTCATGCTCGGTTTGACGCTACTTCTAGAACATATGAATATTTTATTAATTCAAAAAAAAATCCATTTAATTATAAGTTTGCATATTATCTTAAAGATGAACTTGATATTGAAAAAATGAATAAAAGCTGTTTTAGGTTAATAAATCATCTTGACTTCAAATGTTTTTCCAAATCTAATACAGATGTTAAGACTTATAATTGTGATATTTCCGTTGCTAAATGGGATATTATGGAAAATGGTTTTAGATTTAACATTACAGCTAATAGGTTTCTGAGAAATATGGTTAGATCAATAGTAGGAACAATGCTAGAGATAGGAAGATTAAAAATTTCTGATATGGATTTTCAAAAAATATTAGATTCTAGAGATAGGAGTGAAGCAGGTTTTTCTGTTCCTGCATCGGGACTATTCTTGACTAATGTTACTTATAATGAAAAATTTATAAAAATTTGGAGAAAGTAAAAGGTAAAATTTTTGATGCAAAAATGTTTACTAAGCTCTTAGTATTCGTGAAACCATATAATATTACTTTTTATGGAGTTATGACTTCAGCTATCTTAATTTCTCTTCTATCCACTCTTACTCCTTATTTGCTTAAAGTAGTTGTTGACGATTATCTTCTTTTAAAAAACTATGATGGAATGCAATCAATAATCTTAATAATGATTATTGTGCTTTTTCTAGAAGTCGTTTTCATGTATTTGTTTACATATTATGCAAACTGGCTTGGACAGANGGTAATTAAAAACTTAAGAGTAAAAGTATTTGAAAAAATATTAAAATTTAAAATGTCTTTTTTTGATAAAAATGCTGTTGGAAGATTAGTTACAAGAACAGTTAATGATATTGAAACAATTGCTAGTATTTTTTCTCAAGGATTATTTATGATAATTGCAGATATTTTAAAAATGGTAACGGTCTTAACTGTTATGACAATTATAAATCTTGAACTTACACTTGTGGTAATCTCAATTTTTCCAATTCTTATATATGCAACAAGAGTTTTTCAAAAATCCATGAAAGTTGCTTTTGAAAGAGTTAGGAGGGAAGTTGCAAACTTAAATTCTTTTGTTCAAGAAAGAATAAGTGGAGTTAAAATTGTTCAAATTTTTAACAGAGAACAACTTGAAATTAAAAATTTCAATGATATAAATACTAAACATAGAGATGCTTGGCTAAGAACTGTTTGGATAAATTCAATTTTCTTTCCAATTGCTGAAATATCTACTTCTATTTGTATAGGTCTATTAGTCTGGTGGGGTGGTTTTAATAATCTAAATGGAGAAAATATATCTTTAGGTACATTATTTCTATTTATTTCGATGTCTGGTCTTTTGTTTAGACCTCTTAGGCAAATTGCTGATAGATTTAACACCTTACAGATGGGTATGGTTTCATCAGAAAGAATATTTAAAATACTTGAGGATGACTCAGAAATAAACGATAATGGTATAATTGAACAATCCTCATTCAATGGATTAATTGAATTTAAAAATGTTAAATTCTCCTATATAGAAAATCAATTAGTCATAAATGATATTTCTTTTAAAATTTACCCTGGTGAAACTACTGCAATTGTTGGTCCTACAGGTAGTGGGAAGACTACTATTACTAATTTAATAACTAAGTTTTATGAGATTGATTCAGGAAGTATTCTTATTGATGGGAGGGATATTAATGAATTTAAACTTGAAAATATTAGAAAGAAAATAGGTGTTATACTTCAGGATGTTTTCTTATTTGCGGACACTATATTTAATAACATTACTTTATTTAATAATGAGATATCAATTAAAGATGTTGAGAGAGCCGCCAAAGATCTTGAAATTCATGATTTTATACTATCTCTCCCAGGTGGTTATGACTTTAATGTTAGTGAGAGAGGTAGTACCCTTTCTTCTGGTCAAAAACAATTAATTGCTTTTTTAAGAGTTTTAGTTAATAATCCTGATATTTTAATATTAGATGAAGCTACATCTTCAATTGATTCATATTCAGAGGATTTAATTAAAAATGCAACAAAGAAAATAACAATGGGTAAAACATCAATTATTATTGCTCATAGACTTTCTACAGTTGAATCTGCCGATAAAATTATTTACATGGAAAACGGTAGAATATTAGAGTATGGAAACCATAGAGAATTATTAAATATTCCAAATGGAAAGTTTAAAAAATTATATGAAGAGCAATTTGTTGAAAATGAATTAGTCTAGTTTTTCTAAAAGTTTTTTACATTCCATCGCTTCTTTCACATCATGAACTCTTATAATATTTGCACCTTTTTCTANTGCTAATGTATTGAGAATTGATGTNCCGTTAAGAGCATCTTGAGGTGAGCTATTTAAAACTTTATAGATCATAGATTTTCTAGATAATCCAACCATAATTGGCTTGCCAAGTGATTTAAAAAGTTTTAAATTTTTTAAAATCTCATAATTATCATCAATACTCTTTCCAAATCCAAATCCCGGATCAATAATTATATTAGTAAATTCTATTTTTTCAAGCTCTTCAATTTTTTGTTCAAAAAATGAAATTATTGATTCGACTAGGTTGTCATAATTAGTATTTACTTGCATGTTTATTGGATCTCCCTTCATATGCATCATTATGTATCCAGCTTTATGTTTTTTGACTACTTTAAACATATCCTTATCATATTTACCAGAACTAATATCATTTACTAACGAAAACCCCTTAGATAAAGCAAAATCTGCTACAGATGAGTTGTATGTGTCAATCGAGAACAATACTTCACTAAAATTTGAAGCTAGTTCATTTATATGATTGTAAATCAAATCAAATTCTTCTTTTGGTCCTATCAATTTAGATCCTGGTTTTGAACTTGCAGCGCCTAAATCAATTATATCCGCACCATTCGAAATAAGTTTTGAAACTTGGGAATTTACTTTTTCAATATTATCATATTCACCACCATCAAAAAATGAATCTTTAGAAATATTAACAATTCCCATAATTTTTTTAGTAGAGAAATCTAATATTTTTCCATTACAATTTAAAGTCATACTTTTAGTCTTCTTTTCCAAATTTATGCTAAAATCTTATATGGAAGATACAAAGTCACAATATCATCAAATAATAAATAAATCAAGAAAAATTTTTGTTGATAAGAACTCAGATTATGGTTCTTCTTGGAGGGTACTAAGGATTATTTCCCTAGTTGATCAAATTAACATTAAAGCTCAGAGGATTAGAAATTTACAAAACAATATAAATAATAAAATTGCTGAAGGTCAAACAGCTGAATTTTATGGTATTATTAATTATTCTGTTATGGGTCTAATTCAGTTGGAAAAAGGAGTGGTTGATGAACCAGATCTTGATTCTAGTCAAATCATTGATCTTTATGATAAGAACATTAATGAAACTTTTGAATTAATGTTAGCTAAGAATCATGATTATGGTGAAGCTTGGAGAGAAATGGAGGTAATTAGTTTAACAGATTTAATAATTCAAAAAATTTATAGAACTAAGAGTATTTTAAAAAATAATGGAAAGACAAATGTAAGTGAAGGAGTTGATGCTAATTTTCAAGATATTTTAAATTATTCTGTATTTGCTCAAATTTTATTAAAAGAATAATATGAAAAATTTACACATTGTAGGTAATTGGAAAATGAGTTTAAACAAAGAAGACTCAATAGCATTGGCTGAAAAAATTAAATCAATTTCAAAAAAAGATAATTTAAATATTGAAGTTGCTCCAACTAGCTTATATATTGATAATATTAGAGAGATTTTAGAAGAATCAGATATAAGTGTAATTAGTCAAAACTTTGACCTTGAAAACCTTGGGTCTTATACAGGGGGGGTATGTCTTGATCAATTAAAAGAAATAGGTATTACTAAGACTATTCTAGGTCATTCAGAGAGAAGATCAAAATTCAATGAGTCTGATGATCAAATTAATAAGAAACTAGAGATTATCTTAAAATCTGAACTAGATGTTATTTTTTGTTTTGATAGTTATGAGCAAGTTCCTTTTGAGTTAATAAAGAATACCATTCAGGATAATGATAATATAAAGCTAACTCTAGCATATGAACCTACTTGGGCAATAGGTACTGGAAAAACTGCATCTATTGATCATATTGTAGAAATACANACAAAAGTTAAAGACACCCTATCTAAATATTCGCTTCAANATATACCGATATTGTACGGTGGAAGTGTTAATCCATCAAATTCTAAGGAGATATTGTCTTCTGATAATGTTGATGGTGTATTGGTAGGTGGTGCATCGACAAAGTTTGATCAACTTATAGGAATAGTTCATTCTATTTAACAATTCTTTATGAACGCACTTTTTTATATAAAGTTATATTTGTGAAATATGTTTAAAAAACTTCTAACTTCAATTTTATTAATTATGAGTCTAACAATTAGTTCTCAAGTTTCTACTGACAACTCTATACATCAGTTTAAAGTTGCCGATATATCTGGTAATATTTTTGATTTTTCAGAGCTTAAAGGAAAGAAAGTAATGATAGTTAACACAGCATCTAAATGTGGTCTAACTTATCAGTATGAGTCATTACAAAAACTTTATTCTCAATACAAAGACCTTAATTTTGTGATAATTGGATTTCCCTCTAACGACTTTCTTTGGCAAGAACCAGGATCAAATGATCAAATAATGGACTTCTGTGAGCAAAATTATGGAGTTACATTCCCTATGATGAGTAAAATAAAGGTTAAAGGTTCAAAAAAACATCCTATATATCAGTTTCTAACTGAAAAATCTAAGAATGAATTTAAGGACTCAAAGGTCACTTGGAATTTTCAAAAATACCTTATAAATAAAGCAGGTAAAATTGAAAAAATTATTGCTCCCAAGACTAGACCAGATTCCGAAGAAATTGTATCTTGGATTACAAATGGTGACTAAAAATAAATTTTCAACCAGATGTGTTCATGAAGGTGAAATAAAGGACACTATGTATCAGGGAATAGTCTCTCCTCTGTTTATGTCTACTACCTACCCATGGTTTGGAGGTGATTCTGAAACTAAGCCTTACCCTAGATATTTTAACACTCCTAATCAAGAGTTTTTATCAAAAAAAATTGCTTCACTTGAAAACGGTGAAAAGGCATTGATTTTTACATCAGGCATGGCTGCCATTAGCACATCTATAATGGCAAACGTAAAGAGTGGTGATCACATTATTTTTCAAGATGATTTGTATGGAGGTACAAGAAATTTTATACAGACTGAATTTGATAAGTTTGGTATAGAATATTCGTTTACTAATAGTCTTGATCCTAAAAGTTTTTCTGATGAAATTAAAGATAACACTGTTGGGATTTATGTAGAAACTCCAAGTAATCCTCTTTTAAAAATTGTTGATTTAAAATCAGTTTCATCAATTGCTAAAGAAAAGGGAATTTGGACTATGATTGATAATACTTTTGCTAGTCCAGTCAATCAAAATCCAATTGATCATGGAATAGACATTGTTATTCATAGTGCTACAAAATACCTTGGAGGACATAGTGATATCTCAGCAGGGGCTGTAATTAGTTCAGAACTAAGAATCGAAAAAATACTTAATTCTGCTAAAAACTTTGGTGGAAATTTAAGCGATTATACAGTCTGGTTATTAGAAAGAAGTATGAAAACTTTACTTATTAGAGTGAAAGAACAGACTAATAATGCAAAAATTCTTGCTAAAATGTTAGATGAAAACACTAATATTTCACGAGTTTATTATCCAGGANTAGAATCACATCCNTCACATGAGCTTGCTAAATCTCAAATGAATGACTTTGGTGCAATGATGTCTTTTGATTTAAACAAAAATGTTGATGTGTATGATTTTCTTAAATCATTAAAAATAATTAAACCTGGAATGAGTCTTGCAGGAGTTGAAACGACAGTAAACTTTCCAATGAAAACATCTCATGGGTTAATGACCCAGGAAGAAAGAGATATACAGGGAATAGGTGATAAGCTTATTAGATTATCTGTTGGTATTGAATCTTATGAAGATCTTTATGAAGATCTTGACCAAGCAATAAAATTATCAATAAAATGAAAGTTGACATATTAGCATTTGGTGCCCATCCGGATGATGTAGAAATGGGTTGTGGTGGTACAATAGCTAAGTCAACATCTATGGGTAAAACAGTTGGAATTATAGATCTAACCAGAGGAGAGCTTGGCACAAATGGTTCTGTTGAGCTAAGAGATAATGAAGCGTCTGAAGCTTCATCAATATTAGGCTCAAAATTTCGATTAAATCTAGACTTTGAAGATGCTTTTATCTTTAATAATAAGGAGAATCAAATTGAAGTTGTTAAAATCATTAGGCACTATCAACCTGATATAATATTATCACCTACTCAATTTGACCGTCATTCTGATCATGGTAAAGCTTCCGATTTAATTTATGAATCAGCTTTTTTAAGTGGTTTAACTAAGTTGGATACTGCTTATGAAGGTGAAAATCAGTCACCCTGGAGGCCTAAAATAAATTTAAATTATCAACAGTGGAATGATTTTGATCCTGATTTAATAGTAGATATATCTGACTTTATTGAAATAAAAAAAGATGCTATCCTAGCATTTAAAAGCCAAGTACTTAAAGATTCATCTACTAAGTCTACTAAAATTAATTCTGATAATTTTATAGAGAGTATTAAATACAGGGCAAAAAATTATGGAAGGTTGATTGATAAGGAATATGCAGAGGCATTTCAGTCAAGAAAAAATATAGCTATTGATAATATTTTTGATCTATTATAATTTTTTTAAAAATCCTTTAATATAATTTTCAAAAAGTCTATTTTTGCCACCTAAATGGTGGTTGTAGCTCAGTTGGTTAGAGCGCCTGATTGTGGTTCAGGAGGTCGGCGGTTCGAGACCGCTCTTCCACCCAAGTTAACCGTTACATTACACGTTTAAAATAAACCCTTCAGCTAATGAGGGGTTTTTTCTTTAGTTTTCCTTATACATTGTTAATTTACAAAAAATAGAGTAAAAATGCTATTAATTGGCAGTGCTCTGACAGTTGAATTAACGTAAAATGGATGTTTAGAGGAGTGAGTTCTGTATTTAGAAAAATTCAAGCTATTTTACCCTTTAATAACTGTTATACTAATATGCTTATTAGGAACAGGTGTGTAAGCTAGACAAACAGCACAATTATTTTCTTTTTTATTGTCTATGATAAATTCGAAAGATGAACCTTCTCTTATGCTTTCAGGAAAATCACATACACTTTCTAAGGCAAATACATTTTTATATTCAATATCTGAAAACTCATCTATCCAGATTTTTTCGATCAATTCTTGTGGAAAATCAATATCATTTACTTGAATTACATAATTCAAGCAAATACCTTGCTTAACAAGAGTACCTGTAAAAGTTTTTTCTTGATTAATTGATTCTTTATTACAACCAATTATTGACACCAATAAAATGAATATAATTTTCTTAATTTTTTCTACTCTTTATCTACTTCAATCTTTTNGTCCATATTAGCAATCTCCCATGCAGTATAAAAAATTAATTTAGTTCTTTCTGTTAATAGGTCATAACGAATCTTATCTGGAGTGTCTCCTGTACCATGATAATCCTCGTGAGTTCCGCTGAAGTAAAAAATTACAGGAATATTATTTTTAGCAAAGTTGAAATGATCACTTCTTTCATAAAAGTTATTAGGATCATCTAATTCATTAAACGTATAATCTAATTCAAGGTTNATTGTTCTATTGTTTACCTCTTCTGATGTTTCATGTAGCTTTGAACTTAATCTATCAGAACCAATTAAATAAATATATCTATCATTATCAGAGCCTCTATTAGGATCTGTTCTTCCTATCATATCAACATTTAAATTTGTTATAGTCTTTTCAAGAGAGTATAATGGATCCATAGTATAGTACTCAGAACCTAATAAACCTTTTTCTTCACCTGTTACATGAAGAAAAACAATCGATCTTTTAGGNCCATTACCTTCAGATTCAGCTAATTTAAATGCTTGGGCAAGTTCAAGTAAAGCCATAGATCCAGATCCGTCATCATCTGCACCATTATAAATATCATCACCTCTTTTGCCAACATGATCTAGATGTGCNGAAATAATTATATATTCATCTGGATGTACAGAACCTTTTATTATAGCAGCAACATTTTCTGTTTCAATCCAATTAACTTCTTTTTCATTCATCATAAAACCTCTAACTGAATCAGGGAAACTGTAAGGAAATGTTACCATTTTGCCAGGAACGTCAACTAATAATTTTTGAAAATAATCTTCTGTTTTATCTGCCTTATCTATTTCATTTGATTTATAAAAATCTCTAATAAAATTAACAGCTAATTTTTGACCTGGTTCACCAGTTTCTCTACCCTCAAACTTGTCTGATGCAAACTCATAGAGTAAATCACTTAGTTCGTTGGATGTTATTGATTCTGCATATTTATCTGAAAGATTTTCTTGTGAACAACTAATTGATATTGAAAATATTAGAATTATAAGTTTAAGATTTTTCATTTTATTTATTTTAATTAGCACAAATTAAACATATTCTATATACTATGTATTGCATATTGTTAAATTAATTTCATCAATTAAACTTTTTTAATATTATAATTAAATTTGGAAAATGGATCAACTATTATTGTTTCTTATATCTTCAATAGCCCTTACCTTAATCCCAGGGCCAGATATTATATTTGTATTAAATCAAAGTCTTGAAAATAAAAAATCAGGTTTATTAATTTCAATAGGTCTTTGTTCAGGATTGGTTATACACACATTAATTTTGGTTTTTGGCTTATCAGTCTTTATTGAAACTAACGAATATCTAATCAATTATTTAAAATATTTTGGAACCCTATATCTTTTTTATTTAGCATATGCTGAATTAAAGACTAAATTCAACGTTGATGCTAAAGTTGAAAACACAAATTTGTTTTTTAGAGGTCTATACATGAATTTAGTTAATCCAAAAGTTCTACTATTTTTCATTGCATATTTCCCTAATTTTCTTTTTTCAGAAACCATATCCACAAGTCTTCAGTTTCTTGTTTTAGGTTCAATATTTATTTCTCAAGCTTTGATTATATTTTTTATTGCTTCAATAGCATCAAACAACTTAGCTTCTTTTTTAAAAATTGATACTAAAAACTATAAATTAACTTATTTCAAATCCCTTGTTTTTATTATAATTGGCCTTTCAATTTTATTATAAATACACTAGAATTAAATTTGTATCTTTGCATGCAATTAGTTTATAATTAGTTGCATTATGATAAAATCAAAATTTGTTGGAGAAGGTTTAACCTATGAAGACGTTCTCTTAGTGCCATCCTACTCCAAAATACTTCCTTCTGACGTCTCTCTTAAAACAAAGTTTAGTAAGAATGTAAGTTTAAATGTTCCAATACTTTCTGCCGCAATGGATACTGTAACAGAAAGTAAAATGGCAATTGCTATGGCAAGTGAAGGTGGTATTGGTGTAATTCATAAAAATATGTCAATAGATGAACAGGCTAATGAAGTGAGATTGGTTAAAAGAGCCGAATCTGGAATGATAATTGATCCAGTAACACTTGATGCAAATTCATTAGTTATTGATGCAAAAAATAACATGAAGAAATATAAAATTGGAGGAATTCCAATTGTTTCTAATAACGGAAAGTTAATAGGGATAGTAACTAACAGAGACTTAAGGTTTGAGAAAGATAATTCAAAAAAATTATCTGAAGTTATGACAAGTAAAAATCTAATAACTGCAAAAGCGGGTACTTCAATGTCTCAGGCAGAAGATATTTTACAAACTCATAAGATTGAAAAATTACCTGTAGTTGACNCCAATGGAATACTTATTGGATTAATTACATTTAGAGATATTAATAAACACTCTGAAAAACCAACTTCTAATAAGGATAAGTTAGGTAGATTAATGGTTTCTGCTGCTATTGGTACAGATGATGATTATTTTAAGAGAGCTGAAAAACTTATCAAATCTGGAGTTGACGCTCTAGTCGTTGATACCGCTCATGCTCACTCTAGTAGGGTGGGAGATGTTCTAAAAAACCTAAAAGATGCTTATGCAGATGTAGACATTGTAGTAGGTAATATTGCTACAGCTGATGCTGCAAATTATTTAAAAGAGAATGGTGCTGATGGAATTAAAGTTGGAATTGGTCCTGGCTCTATATGTACTACTAGAATAGTAGCTGGAGTTGGCTATCCTCAATTATCAGCAATTCTAGAGGTTTCAGAGGCTCTAAAAAATTCTAAAATACCAATAATAGCAGATGGAGGTGTTCGGTATACAGGAGATATTGCAAAAGCTATAGCAGCTGGAGCTGATTCTGTAATGCTAGGTTCACTTTTGGCTGGGACTGAGGAATCTCCCGGTGAAACAATAATATATGATGGTAGAAAATTTAAGACTTATAGAGGGATGGGATCAGTAGAAGCTATGCAAAAGGGAAGTAAGGATAGATATTTTCAATCTGATGAGTCAGATAAAAGAAAACTAGTGCCAGAGGGTATAGTAGGAAGAGTTCCATATAAAGGACAATTAAATGAAAGTATTCATCAATTTATTGGTGGTCTTCGTTCAGGAATGGGTTATTGTGGTTCTAAAGATATAGAAACCTTAAAAAAATCTTCAAAATTTGTAAAAATTACAGGTTCTGGAATTAGAGAGAGTCATCCACATAATGTATCTATAACAAAAGAAGCACCTAATTATAGTCCTCCTAAATCATAATCTTTGAAAAGATTCATCTTTATATTATTATTTTCATTTATAACAATTGGTTGTAATAACTTATCAAACAATAATTCCAATAATCTTGTAGCTAGAGCAGGTGAGAACTTTTTATATGAAAATGATCTCCCTAAATTTTTATCCGAAGACGATAGTATTAAAAAGTTTATGAATTTTATTGAATCTTGGGCAAAAGAAAAAGTTTTATATGACCTTTCTCTAGTAAACCTTTCACAGTCTAAAAAGAGTGAAATTGATGAACTAGTAAATAACTATAAAGTGGATTTATACATTAATTCTTATAAAGATTTAATAGTGAATACAAGAATTGATTCTTTAGTATCAACTTCTGTAATAGACTCTTTTTATAATCTTAATAGTAATAACTTTAAATTAAATGAAAACCTACTTAAATTCAGATATGTTAAAGTTCCCAATGATAATATTAATCTTAGTAGAATAAAAAGATATATTGTCAGAGTTAATGATGATGACAGATTATTTCTGGATTCACTTAATTTTCAATTTGCTGATTTAAAATTAAATGATTCTATTTGGTATACAGAGAGAGATGTTATTACTTCAATTGAGTTTATTAATCGGCAAAATAAATCTAANTATTTAATTAAAAATAAATTATTTACAATCGAGGATTCGCAGTATGTCAATTTTTTTATTGTTAAGGATATACTTAAGTCTGGAAATATTCCACCAATATCTTATCTTTACGAAAGAATAAAGTCAGCAATTATTAATCAAAGGAAATTACAATTACTTCAAAGTTTAAATAAAGAAATTCTAAATGATGCTCTTAAATCCAGGAAATATGAAATTTTTAAATAGTCTTTTTTTAGTATTAGTTTTTCAACTATCATTTTCACAAGAGAAAATTAAGGTAGATGGTATATCTTCTGTAGTTGGAGATTTTATCATTTTAGATTCGGATATAGATAAGGTGTTAATTGATATGGAATCTCAAGGTATTTCTACTAGAGGTATTTCAAAATGCCAATTACTTGGAAAACTGATGGAGGATAAACTGTATGCTCATCATGCTATTCAAGATAGTCTTGAGCTTTCTGATAATGAAATATATGATTATGTTGATAGGCAACTTGAATATTTTACTGAACAACTTGGTGGAATTGAAAAAGTTTTGGAATTCTATAAGAAAAAAGATGAAATTTCCTTTAGAGATGAATTNTTTGAGATAAATAAAACTCAAAGNCTTTCAGAGATGATGCAGGAATCAATTGTTGAAAAAGTTGAGATAACTCCAGAAGAAGTTAGACAATTCTTTCAAACCATTCCTAAAATTGATTTACCTGTATTTGGAACTGAACTTGAGATAGCTCAAATAGTTGTTGAACCAAAAGTTTCTGAAGAGGAAAATCAAAGAATTATAGATCAATTAAAGCTTTTTAGAGAAGATATTCTTGAAGGTGGAATGAGCTTTGCTTCAAAAGCACTTTTATATTCTCAAGATCCTGGATCAAGAAGTAAAGGAGGAAAATATACTTTAAACAGAAAAAAACCCAGAATGGCTAAAGAATTCAGAGATGTAGCTTTTAGCCTTCGCGAAGATGAAATTTCACAACCTTTTAAAACTGAGTTTGGTTGGCATATTCTAGCTGTTGATAAAATTAGAGGCCAAGAAATTGATATTAGACATATATTATTAATTCCAAAGATCTCTGATGATGAATTAAAATCTGCTAAGGAGAAAATTGATAATTTAAGGGAAAGGATATCTAATAATGAAATTACTTTTTCAGATGCAGCTCTAAGATTTTCTGATGAAAAACAAACTAGATTAAACGGAGGTGTTCTTATTAATCCCAGNACCAATGATACTAGATTTGAACTTACAAAAATGGACCCTTTATTATACTCTCAAGTAAAAGATCTTAATGACAACCAGATGAGTATGCCTCTTCTAGATAACTCTGACAATAGTGTTTCTAAGTATAAGATTTTAAAAATTTCAAATAGATTTGACGAACATAAAGCTGACTTTTCTCAAGACTACGTTAAAATTAAAGAACTTGCTCTTACAGAGAAACAGTTAAAAACNATCAAAAAGTGGATGGAAGAAAAAATAGANGAAACTTTTGTAAATGTTAATTCTGATAGTAGTTACTGTAATTTTGTNTATAATTGGATTAAAGAGTAACTATTTNAAATATTTCCAGGGAACTATTAGCATGCCAAAGCACTCTCCACCGTGTTTGTTAATGCTTTTGTGGTGAATTTTATGAGCTCTCCTTACACCTCTAGCATACTTATTATCAATATTTCTGAATATTTTGAATCTTTGATGAATAAATATATCATGAACTATAAAATATGCAAGTCCATATAAGCCAATTCCTATAGCTATAGGTAGNCCTAACCAAAANCCTTGACCCCAAAGTATAACAAATAGGATGCTAAGAAATGCATAGAAAAAAAAGAATAAATCATTTCTTTCAAACCANGAGTTGTGATCCTTTTTGTGGTGATCTCTATGTAAAATCCAAAGAGGGCCGTGCATTAGATATTTNTGGTTAAACCATGCAGTAAATTCAGTAACTGTAAATGTTATTATTACCGTNNANNCCCAAATTATTATATCCATTGAATTAGATTTAATTGATACTTTACATAAGATCGTGCAATTACAATAAACTTTTGGAGATTATGAATTCTAATCCTTTTTTTAACAATATTTTCAGAAGAGGTTCTTTTTANCTTTTTTAGTAATTTNTTGTAATATCTATAAGCTATATAAACAGCAAATTTTGAATTTTTTGGAAGTTTAACTATTCCTTTAACTGCATTTATAAAGTCNTTTTCAATTTCTAAAATAATTTCCCTTTTTGATTCCTCATTAAAATTATTCATATCTACATTAGGAAAGTAAACTCTGTTTAAAATATNGGAATCATCTTTTAAATCTCTAAGAAAATTAANCTTTTGAAATGCAGATCCTAGTGAAATTGCAAATGGACTAAGTGTGTTGTATAATTTTTTAGATCCTTTTACAAAAACTTTTAAGCACATTAAGCCAACAACATCAGCTGATCCGTAAATATATTTTTTGTATTCCTCTACAGTACTGTACTCTTTCTTTTCAAGGTCCATCTTCATGCTTTCTAGAAATGAGGTTATGAGGTCCTTTGGTATGGAATATTTATTAACAGTATATTGAAATGAATTAAGAATAGGATTTAAACTAATTTTATTTTCTACACTCCTCCATAGCTCTCTCTCAAATTCCTCTAATAATTCTTTTTTAGGAAATTCATGAAATGTATCTACTATTTCATCAGCTAACCTAACAAAGCCATATATATTAAATATATCTTGTCTTATTGATTTTGAAAGAAGCCTGCTTGAGAAGTAAAAAGATGTACTATATCTTTTTATTACAAGTTTACTACAGTCATTTGAAACTTTGTCGAAGATTGATTTCATACTACAAAAATAAGTAAAAAGAGTAAATCAATTCATATCTTTGAAAAATGGAAAAAACTTTAATTTATCATTACACATCACTTTCTCATCTAATAGAAATTTTTAAGACGGGAAAGCTGCTTACATCTCAAACAGAAAAGATGTTNAAAGTTAAGAAACCAGGGCTTTGGTTTACCAAAAATTCTAAATGGGAATACTCTGCTTTTAAAAGATTTAATGATGGAAAAAAAGAGTTTGATCTAAATACNCCAGAAGAATTTGAAAAATATATAGGATGTGCAAGATTCGTTACTAATTTGAATTCTCTATTTGTAACTTTTGCTAAGTATAAACATAAGTCAAAAGTTAATCCCTTATTATGGGATAAAATGGCAGAAATTGGCAAATCTAAAGGGGCTGATCCATCTGAGTGGTATGCTACATTTAGCCCTTTAAGCGTAAATAATCTAGATATTGAAATATTCGAGAACGGAGAATGGCATAATCTTAAAAAAAGAGGGTGGAGAGTTTGATTCAGACTTATTTAATCGTAATCTAGAAAAAACTTTTGTTTTTAAGAAAGGTAAAGAAATGGAAGAGAAAATGATGAAAGAACAACAGTCCAACCAACCTAAATCTAACGTTATAAATGATGAAATAGAATCATCTCCAATAATCGAGAAAGAAAAGGTTGAAGAAGTGGTTCAAGATATTGAAGAGGTTGTTGAAGAAGTTGTAGAAGAAAAGCTCAAAGAAGTGGTTAAAGAGGGTGAAGAAGAGGTTGAAGAGGTTGAAGAAGTGGTTGAAGAAGTGGTTGAAGAGGTTGAAGAAGTGGTTGAAGAAGTGGTTGAAGTGGTTGAAGAAGTGGTTGAAGAAGTGGTTGAAGAGGTTGTTGAAAAGAAGGTAGAAGAAGTTGTAGAAGAAAAAAATGAAAAAGAAAAGCCTAAGTCAAAAGGAATATTCTCTAAAATAAAAGGTTTCTTTAGTAAAAAATAGACTATTCCCTAAGCTAAAAATATTTGTGCCTACGACTGGACTCGAACCAGCACGCTCAGAGAGCACTACCCCCTCAAGGTAGCGTGTATACCAATTTCACCACGTAGGCAATAAGAGAATGGATAGTGACCTGGCTGGGGCTCGAACCCAGGACCCTCTCCTTAAAAGGGAGATGCTCTACCAACTGAGCTACCAGGTCTAAAAAAGAGGTCAAATATACATTGAAATATTGATTATGCAATGATCTTTTTTATTATAAATTTGTTAAGTAAAATAAAATGTATAATACTATTTTTTTAATCGGATATATGGGGTCAGGTAAATCTGTTGTTGGAAAATTATTATCTAAAACTAATGATTATGATTTTTATGATTTAGATGAATATATTGAAGAGAAAGAAGGTAAAAAAGTGTCAGAAATCTTTAATGAAAATAGTGAGGTCTACTTTAGAAAAATTGAAAATAAATACCTGAAGGAAATTTCATTACTTAAGCACAATAAAATAATATCTACTGGTGGGGGAACTCCTTGCTTTCAGAATAATTTTGAAATAATTAATCAGACCCCTAATTCAACTTCCATATATCTTAAAACCAATGTTGATGCTCTTGTTAATAGATTAAAAAATACTATCAATAAACGTCCTTTAATTTCTCATTTAAATGATCAGATTCAGTTGAAAGAATTTATTAAAATACATCTTTTTGAGAGAAGNTTTTACTATGAAAAGTCAAAGATTAAGGTTAAAACTGATAAATTAAATATCAATGATATTGTAGAATTGATAACTAATATTTTAACTTAAGTATACACTAAATTTCTCTTTTTCATCAATTATCACATCTACATGTTCATTTACTGAGGTAGACAGACTTAATCCAGAATAATCAATCTTTACTGGAAATAATGCATGGTCTCTATTTACAATTACAGAAGTTTTTATTTTTAACGGATTGTATTGCATTAGATCACTAATCACTAATTGAATTGTTTTTCCTGAATGAGAAACATCTCCGACTATTAATACTGATTCATTTTCAACTATAAATTTCTTATCATATAAAATAGACTCATTATCAAAATTTACCTTAATTAATTCAATTTCTATTTTAGATATTTTATTTATATGGGCTATCAATTTCTTTGCTATTAATTTCCCATTATCTGAGATGCCAAATAAAATAATTTTAGATTTATCTATATTATCTTCCAATATTTGTAATCCAATTCTTTGAATTTTATTTTCTACATCTGTGTAATCTAAAATCAAGTTTTGAATTGTAAGTTTTTTCATGAGAATAGTCTTTTAAATAAATAAAGTATTATTGTATCTTCGCACTAAATTATGAAGAAAAAATTATTTTTTCTATTTCCTGTTTTATTATTCTTTATTCAATGTAATAAAGACGACAATACTTCACCTTCTTATACTATAAGAGATTANAGTGAGCAAGTCCTGGTTGATCAAGATCTACTGGAAACTTACTTAAAAACTCACACCTATAATTATGAAAATTTCAATAATGAATCAGATATTAAAATTAAACTTGACACAATTACTGATGATTCTTCAAGGCTCTCTCTCTTTGAACAGGCTAGTATAAAGACTGTTGATGTCACAGATACAGATGGTCAAANAACTTCTCATAATTTATATTACATTATAGCTCGTGAAGGTTCTAATAGAAGNCCTTCAGTTGCTGACTCGGTTTACGTTTCTTATAATGGAATGCTTACTGATGGTAGTTCTTTCGATAATCGTAAGTTTCCTATTTGGATTGATTTAGCTAATTCTCTTCAAGGTTTTAGAGAGGGAGTTTCAGAACTTAGAACTGGTAAATACTCTGAAAATTCAAATGGAACAATTGAATATAATTCTTTTGGTGTTGGTCTGTTTTTTATTCCTTCAGGAATTGGCTATTTTGAAAATACAAGCTCTGGTATACCTGAATATTCACCTCTAATATTTTCTGTAAAACTAATGACTCACACTGACACAGATCATGATAATGATGGGATATTATCAATTTTTGAAGATATTGATGGCGATAATAAGCCATTTGGAGATGANACTGATGGTGACAATNTATGGAACATGTATGATGTGGATGATGATGGTGATGGTGTACTTACAGTAAATGAATTAGACAAGAACAACGATTCTATTATAGATGATTCCAATAATGACGGGATTCCTGACTATTTAGATCCTGACAACTAGTTGTTTTT
>JGI26380J51729_10000232_pt1 | contig 29422 bp, 19 predicted proteins | sample SaaInlV_165m_DNA_FD_51729 | JGI IMG/M metagenome (IMG submission 51729) | reverse complement strand
ATCAGGCATGTGATAATCAGACATGGAAGAGTATGGAAGATATGGATGACATGGAAGTAGGAGGCAGCATGAGCCAGCAGAATTCAGGTGCGAGTCGTCGAGAGTTTTTGAAGGGGGCTGCTGCCGCTTCTGCGGCGACCTTGTTGACCCCTTCCCTGTTACAGGGCAAGGCTTATGCCGATGGCTCGGATGTGATCCGGGTTGGATTGATCGGCTGTGGAGGCCGAGGATCCGGTGCTGCCAACAACTGCGTGAGCTCCTCCGAAGGAGTCAAGATCACCGCGATGGCGGATCTGTTCCGCGACCGTCTCGACTCGAGTCGAAACAACCTCAAGGGGCTGGGCGATCGATTCGATGTTCCCGAGGAGCGCTGCTTCGTCGGCTTCGATGCCTACCAGCAACTGCTCGAATCGGATGTCGACATGGTGATCCTGGCGACACCTCCCGGATTCAGACCGATCCACTTCGAGGCGGCTGTGGCTGCGGGCAAGCATGTCTTCATGGAGAAGCCGGTCGCCACCGATGGGCCGGGAATTCGCAAGGTGCTGGCCGCCGCCAAGGTCGCCAAGCGCAAGGGGCTGGCGGTGGTCGCTGGAACACAGCGTCGTCATCAGAAGGGCTACATCGAAACGATGCAGCAGATTCACGACGGTGCCATCGGAGAACTGGTCGGTGCCCAGGTCTACTGGAATCAGGGGGGACTGTGGGTGACGCGTCAAACCCCGCAGATGTCCGACATGGAGTGGCAGGTGAGGAACTGGCTCTACTTTGCCTGGGCCAGCGGTGATCACATCGTCGAGCAGCATATCCACAACATCGATGTGATGAACTGGGCCTTCGGTGGACCTCCCGAGAAGGCCAATGCGATGGGTGGACGCCAGGTGCGAACCGGTCCGGAGTACGGCCATATCTTCGACCATTTCGCAGTCGAGTACGTGTACCCGGGTGGAGTGAGAACCCTCAGTGAATGCCGTCAGATCGACGGCTGCTGGAACCGGGTCTCGGAGAAGATCATCGGCACCAAGGGGGTCGCCAATCCCTCTGGACGCATCACCGGCGAAAAGAACTGGAGTGCCCCTGGCGGCGGAAGAAACGCCTATGTTCAGGAACATGCCGATCTGATCGCCAGCATCCGGGCCAATGAACCGCTGAACGAGGGGGAGCGGGTCGCGATGAGTACCCTGACCGCCATCATGGGTCGGATGAGTGCCTACACCGGCAAGGAAGTCACCCTCGAGTTCGCACTCAACTCGCAGAACAGCCTGCACCCCGAGAAGTGGGAATTCGGTGATCTGGCGATGCCTGCAGTTGCGATCCCCGGTCGCACGGCTCTGGTCTAGGGGGCATCGTTGGATCGTAGAAATTTCATCTCCGCAGCAGCTTTGGGAGTGGTCGGTAGTACTTTGGTGGGTGCCATGAAACCGGGGGCAGAAATGTCGACCCCAGCGGACGCTTCGCCTCAGCCTCGTCTCAAGAAGTCTCTCAAGATCGGCATGGCGAATGTCGGAAAGACACTGGAGGAGAAGTTCGAGATTCTCAAGAAAGTTGGATTTGACGGAATCGAACTCGATTCGCCTTCATCTCTCGACTGGCGAGAAGTGTTGCGCGCGAAAGCGGCGACCGGTCTCGAGATTCCCGGAGTGGTGTGTTCCTCACACTGGGGGAAGCCACTTTCTGCGGCGGACGATAAGGTTCGTCAAGAGGGGATCGAGGGAGTCGAAACCGCGCTGAGAGATTGCCGACTCTTCGGTGGCACCACGGTGCTGGTAGTGCCGGGAGTTTGCCGAGATGGAGTTACCTACGATCAGGCGTGGAAACGATCGACCGAGGCGATTCACCAGTTGATTCCACTGGCGGCAGAGTTGCGCGTTCGAATCGCCTTCGAGAATGTCTGGAATGATTTCATCACCGATGCCGATGAAGCCGTGAAGTATGTCGATCAGTTCAACAGTCCATGGGTCGGCTGGTACTTCGATACCGGTAACATCGTTCGTTATGGCAGCCCGCCCGAGTGGGTGAGAAAACTGGGTGCGCGCACCATCAAGGTCGATATCAAGGATTATTCCCTCTCCCGCAAGGAGAAGGATGGAGTGTGGGCCGGATTCGCCTGCAAGATCGGAGATCCGGACTCATCGGTTCAGTGGTCTGAAACGATGAAGGCGCTCGAGGAGGTAGGCTACCGAGGTTGGGGGTCTGCCGAGGTGAGCGGCGGTGACCAGGAGCGCCTGGCCGATATTTCCCAGCGTATGGATGACGTGTATTCCAGGTAGTGGTTTCCCGTGAATGCCTCTATCATCGAAGAGTACCCCCGACTCGTATCGGGGCGATTGAACCTGACACCAGTATTGATCCCCATGAGAGGTCATCTCCATGACTCTGACGACCAAAAGCGTGTTCCTGCTGCTTGCACTGTCCCTCTGCTCTGGCCTATCGGGACAGGTAACCGCCGATTCCTGGGTCAACTGGGAAAGCCCACCTGTTCATCCGCTGGAACTGGTTTCGGGCAGTGACCTGCTACTGGCGACCAACACGGCAGATGCTCATCTGGAGATTTACAACATCAGTTCCGGTGTTCCGGTGCCGTTTCTGTCGGTGCCGGTAGGTATCGATCCTGTATCGGTGCGGGCTCGCAATGCGACCGAGGCGTGGGTAGTGAATCGAATTTCAGACACCATCAGTATCGTCGATCTACAAAATGGCTACGTTCGTTGGACATTAGATACAGCGGATGAACCGGCCGATGTGATCTTTGCCGGCACGCCAGAACGAGCTTATGTTTCCTGCTCGGGGACCGATGAGATCATGGTGTTCGATCCAGCAGATGTGACAGCCTCTCCCGAGATCATTTCCTTGATCGGTGAGGAGCCTCGGGCGCTTGCCAAAAGCCCTGACGGTTCGACCGTCTACTGTGCCATCTTTGAATCGGGCAATGGAACCACCGTACTCGGGGGGGGATTCGATGGCGGAGTCAATGTCATCGCTTTTCCGCCCAACGTCGTCAGTGATCCAGCAGGGCCATATGGTGGAATCAATCCTCCGCCCAATGCCAATGGCGATTTTGAGCCACCGCTGAACCCCGGCACAGGTACACCTCCTCCCGTGGCACTGATCGTGAAAAAGATCGACCAGGATGTGTGGGTCGATGATAACGGAAGTGACTGGGGCGACCTGGTCAGCGGGCCACAGGCAGACCTTTCTGGTCGCCAGGTTGGCTGGGATCTGGCGGATCATGATGTCGCAGTCATCGATACCACCGACAACTCGGTCACTTACATCCAATCGCTGATGAACATCTGCATGGCGATCGGTGTTCGTCCTACCGATGGAGCCATCTCGGTGGTCGGGACAGAGGCACACAATCACATCCGCTACGAACCCAATCTCAACGGGCACTTCATCGATGTGCTGCATGCGATGATCGCCCCAGGCGGGGCGGTCAGTGCGCAGATCGAGGATCTCAATCCTCATCTCCCCGCCGGTGGCGTCAGTGTCCCCCCCGATCAGCAGTTGCTGAGCATCGGAGATCCGCGTGCCATCGTCTGGAATGCCGCCGGTACCGAGGCTTTTGTCGCCGGTAAAGGATCCGGAAATGTGGTTCGACTTCAGTCAGACGGAACCCGGGATCTGGTGGCGGATCCCATCGACGTGGGTGCGGGTGCGACCGGACTTGCCCTCGATGAATCGAGGGGGAAACTCTATGTGCTGGAGCACTTTGATGCATCGGTGGCTTCCATCGATATACAGACCGGCACAGTCAGTGGTCGAGAGACCTTTCACGATCCCACCGGTGAAGTGGTGCGCGCGGGTCGAAAGTTCCTCTACGACACGCACCTCACCTCAGGAATGGGCCATGTCTCCTGTGCTTCTTGCCATGTCGATGCGCGGACTGACCGCCTGGCGTGGGATCTGGGAGATCCTGCGGGAGAAGAGACTCCATTTGTCGATGTCTGCAACATGGGCTTGCCACTTCCGGGTGTTCCTCCGTGTGATGATTTCCATCCGATGAAGGGGCCGATGTTGACCCAGACATTGCAGGACATCATCGGTAAGGAACCTCATCACTGGCGTGGAGATAAATTTGGTCTCGAGGCCTTTGGTGGCGCATTCATGTCGATCAATGGAGATGATCTCCCGGTCGGAGGCGCTGCGATGCAGGAGTTCGAGGCATTCCTCGCCAGCATCTATTTTCCGCCCAATCCATTCCGCGGCATTCGGAATGAACTGCCCACTGCACTGCCACTCGAAGGGCATTACACGACCGGGCGTTTCGGCTCTGAAGGTGAAATACTGGGCACGGGTAACGCAGAGACGGGGCTGGATCTCTATCGCAATGCTGGCCTCGATGGAGGTTTGCAGTGCGTGACCTGTCACGCGCTTCCCATCGGAATCGGACCCAACTCTGAATTCAGCGCTGGCTTTGTCATGGCGACGATTCCCGACGGTCCGATGGGGGAAAAGCACCACGGTATGGTCAGTGTCGACGGATCCGTCCAGCGGAACATCAAAATCCCTCAGTTGAGAAACGTCTACAAGCGCACCGGTTTCAACACCACTCAACTGCTCAACACCTCCGGATTTGGATATCTGCACGACGGGTCGGTGGATTCTGTCGAACGATTCATCAGTGAGCCGGCCTTCTCCATCACCAGTGATCAACAGCTGGCAGATCTGACCGCATTCATGCTGGCGTTCTCTGGGTCCGACCTACCCCAGGGAAGTGACCTGACTCCCTTCGAGCCACTCGGGTCGCCGAGCCAGGATTCGCACGCTGCAGTGGGGATGCAGATCACCTTGAACGAAACCAATAGGGATAACCCTCAAGTCATCGCAGATGCGCAAGTCATCCTCGATGAGGCAAGTCTGGGCAGGATCGGTGTGATCGCCAAGGCGTGGCAAGGCGGTTTTCTTCGTGGGTGGGTAATGGTGGGTGCCGGCGGCGGTGTGTTCCAGTCCGATATCCTCGCAGAAGCCACCACCTTCACTGATCTTCGCAACTCGGCGGAGGCCGGTGCGGAAGTGACCTTCACCGTGGTTCCGACCGATTCGGCGCTGAGGATGGGGATCGACCGAGATCTTGATGGTCATTTTGATGGGGACGAACGGCTTGCCTGTTCCGATCCTACCGACGCGCTGTCTCAACCTGGATCCTGCTCTGGCGTGCTCTTTGTCCGTGGCGATGGAAATGGTGACGGCGCACTCGATATCTCGGACGCTATTTCAACGCTATCGATCCTGTTCAGCGGTGGTAGTTCCAGCACTACTTGTGAGGATGGTCACGACAGTAATGATGATGGGAGCATCGATATCGGAGACCCGATCGCACTGCTCTCGTACCTCTTTGCTGGAGCCGCGGAGTTGCCGGCACCCGGTGCTAACTGCGGCGAAGATCAGACCGGCGACACCTTGCAGTGTAGCGAGACCGTCTGCCCCTGAGGAACTGTCAGTCCCTGAGGAACTGTGAGCCCCTGAGGCGACCGGAACCGATCAGGAATAGAGCGGCCAGAAGTAGGGGATCAAGGTCCCTGCGATGGCCCAGATGATCAGTACCAGCGGAGTGCCCACCTTGGCAAAGTCACTGAAGCGGTAGCCTCCCGCACCGTAGACCAGTGTGTTGGTCTGGTATCCGATGGGGGTCAGAAATGACAGCGAAGCGCCGAACGCCACCGCCATCACAAAGGGAATCGGAGAGACATCACGCTCCATGGCGACTCCCAGCTGAGTGGAGATCTTCAAGGCGACCGGAACTAGTACTGCGGCGACCGCTGCATTGGAAATCATCTCGGTGAGCAATGCTGCGGCGACCAGAGTCACCACGACCAGTCCGTAGGGGCCGACATAAGGTTGCAGGTGAATCACCTGATCTGCCAGCCAGCCGGCGGTCTGGGTCGTCTCCATCGCTTTCCCTAGCGCCAGCGTTCCGGCAATCAGCACCAGGATTTTCCACTGCACCGCCTCGTAGATCTTGGTTCCGCCGATGCAGCCGGTCACCACCATCGCCACGGCGCCTGCCAGAGCGACCGTGGCCATCGGCCAGATCTGGGTCGAGAGTAATCCGATGATGGCGATGAGGATCAGGATCGCCATCGGGGCCTTGCCCTTGCGCACGACCACATCGTCGACCCCGGACATCAGGACCAACCCCTCCTCGCCGCGAATCCGATCGAGGCCCTCGGGAGTCCCCTGGATCAGCAAGACGTCGCCGATGCGCAGCGGGTGTTCGCTGATCTTGCTCCGCATGTGCATGCCGTGGCGTTGCAAGCCGATCACGTTGAGCCCGAATCGGCGGCGTAATTCCACCGATCCGAGAAGCTGGCCAACATAAGGACTGCTCGGAAGTACCAGCAACTCGGCCAGTTGCGCCTCCTTCTGGGTCGCGGTTCCACGTGCCTCGGAAACGATCTCCGACAAGCTGGCCACTCCCGTTTGATCTTGAACTTCCATCAGGTCCTCGATGGTGCCGGAGATCACCAGAGCGTCACCGAGATCGAGCATCTCATCATCGAGTGGTGGCCAGATGACTTCTTCACCGCGGATGATTTGCAGGATACGAACCTTGCCAGCGGTGGCGAGGATGGTGTCGCCGAAGCGCTTTCCGATCAGATCACCGCCGCGGATCTCGATCTCCGTGATGTACTCTCGGTGGCGACGATCGCCCCCCAGGCTGGCGAGGGAGGTGATCGTCTGGCGCTCTGGAAGAAGTTTCGGAGCGACCGTCAGCAGATAGACCAGGCCCACTGCGGCGAGAATCGCACCCATCTTGGTGAACTCGAACATGCCGAGCTCGATGCCGGCACTCTCCCTTGCGATGGATGCCACCAGGATGTTGGTCGAGGTTCCGATCAGGGTACAGGTGCCGCCGAGGATCGCTGCGTAGGAGAGAGGAATCAGTACCGCCGATGGGTTCATGCCGCTGCGCAGGCAAACTCCCAGAACCACCGGGATGAACATCGCCACGACCGGGGTGTTATTGAGGAATGCGCTGGCGATCAGCACGATGATCAGGATCAACGCAGTCATGATTCGATGGCATCCGCGACTCCACTCTTGCAAGTGATTGGACAGGAAACCGAGAGCCCCGGTGCGGAGCAGCCCCTCACTGACGATGAACAGGGCGCCCACTCCGATCACCGCCGGATGGCCAAAGCCCTCCAGCGCGTCCTCGATGGGAAGGATGCCCCGAGTGGTGAGGTAGAGCAGCAGCGAGATCGCAATGACATCGACCGAGAGAATCTCACTGGCGAAGAGCAACAACGCGACAGCGAGCAGGATCAACACCTCGATGATCTGAGGATTCAGCAGCACTTCAGTCGCCAATCGTTGTTCCCTTCCAGGGATCGTTGCGAGCCCGCATCTCTGATGTAGGCTGAGAGGATACCGGGGGGAGTGTCGATCTCTCCAGTCGATTTCTGGAAGCGGGCCTCGAAGGCTCCCAGTTGGTACCCTGCACGAATGGAGCCCGATGGCGCCGAGTGGGCGAGAAGTCGGCCGTAACTGGCAACTGGTGATTGTCGGGGGCGGATTGGCGGGATTGGCCACTGCCGCCAGTTGTGCCCGCAGGGGGATCGGACCGATTTTGCTGATCGAGCAGGAATCGAGGCCCGGCAGTCACTCCAGCGGGAGAAATTCGGGTCTGATCCGACGGGTCGCGGAGAATCCCCTCACCACCCGGCTCTGTATCGAGGGGGCCGATGAGATTGAAGCGCTGTGGAGTTCACGGCGAAATAACCGACCCTTTCGTAGGTCCGGATCGGTGATCTTTGACCCCTCGGGGGAGATCGCCGATGGATGCTGGAGTCAGGTTCCGTTCNGCCGTTGGNACGAAGCCCAGTTTCGATCGATGTTTCCCGAGTTTCAGCAACTGCCGCCAGGGGAAGCACGATTTGTCGAGGCGGACGGGATCCTCGAAGTCCCGGCGCTACTGGGTCACTTCGCAGCACAGGCCAGAGATGCCGGCGTGGAGTTGCGGATGGGGTCTCACGCTCATCATCCACGAATCGAGGGTGGTCGATTCAGTTCGATCCACATCGATGGCGTCGAGGTGAAATCAGAGGCACTGGTGGTGGCCAGCGGAGCGTGGGCGGGTCAATGGTCGAAAGCGGCGGGTGTTCCCATCGAGATGACTCCGTATCTGCGAAGTTGTGTTCACTCCGATCCGATCGGCCAGCCACCACGTCTTCGGCCGTGGATCTGGGCCCATGATCCAGGGTGGTATCTCAAGTTTGGCATCGACAATACGCTTTGGAGCGCTTGTGAAGAGATCGCAGATCAGCCGGGTCGAGCGACCGTTTGTGGCGATCCCTGGCAACAGGTGAAGGAACGGGTCGGCTCCTCGATCGGTGCCATCGAGGCTCTGAAGCCGCGTCATATCTGGGCCGGACATCGGAACTTCTGTCGCGACCGTCAGTTCCTCCTGGGTCCCGATCCACGGATCGAAGGCTGGCACTGGGCGGTCGGTCTCGGGGGGCACGGTGTGACCGCTTCACCGGCGGTGGGTCGACGGGTGGCGGCGGGAATCATCGAAGGACTCGACGGGCTCGAGCCGGAACTGTGCTGGAGTGAAGAGCGATTCCCGATGAACCGAGCAGGAACAACTTGAGAAGTGGTCTGAAGTCCGGATGATCTGTCGGTGTGGATTCCAGCGATATCAGGGGTGCAACTGCAGTGAGTAAGGGGAAGACGTGGTAGCCGAGGCGAAGAAGAACAAGAAGAAGAACAAGAAGAAGAAACCTGATCGACAGGCTTTCCTGGCCAACAAGCACGACTTGTACCAGAGAGCGGTTCAGGAACCATCGGCAGACAACGAGTTCATGTCCAAACTCTTTGCGAAGAAGTTCCAACGAGATGCCATCGTGATGAGGGAAGACTTCTGTGGCACCGGCTTGCTCTCGGCCACATGGGTCGAGGAAGATCCGAATCGCAAGGCGATTGGTTACGATCTGGATGTGGAGACGGTGGAGTGGGGCATCGAGAACAATCTCGCCAAGTTGGATGATGAACAGCGCTCCCGGGTCGATCTTCGGATCGCCGATGTCCTGGATGCCCCGAAGGATCCGGTCGACATCATCTGCGCGATGAACTTCTCCTGGTGGATCTTCAAGAAGCGCCAGGAGTTACTCGAATACTTCAGATCAGTCCGGTCCAGCCTTCATCCAGAAGGGCTCTTCATTCTCGACATCTACGGCGGCAAGGAAGCCTACGAGGAGATGGAAGAGGAACACGAGAAGGATGGCTTCGACTACATCTGGGATCAGGACGCGGTGTGCGGGGTCAGTGATGAAATCCTTTGCCATATCTCCTTCCACTTTCCCGATGGGTCCAAGATGAAACGGGCGTTCACCTACGACTGGCGCCGCTACGGTATGCGTGAGAGCCAGGAGATCCTCCTCGATGCCGGTTTTTCCAAGGTCGAGGTCTACTGGGAAGGCGTCGATGATGAAGGCGATGGTGACGGCGAGTTCACCCTCACCACTCGGGCGGAGAGTACCGATGCTTGGATCGCCTACCTGGTGGCCATTCCTTAGGGTGCCGTCGGATTCACTGCNGTCGGAGTTCCTGAACTCGCTCCACTGACGCTGGCGACCAGCCACAACACCACCGGATACCCTGCCGCTTCGAGAGATGCGGTTGCCGCACGCATCGTGGCCCCGGTGGTCAGGACATCATCGACCAGCACGATGGATGGAGCGGTGGGAGTCTTTGGCGCGGTACCACAGTGAAAAGCACTGGCCGTGAGTGCTCGCCGTCGGTGCGCCGGGAGAGTGACTTGCGCTCGTCCTGGGTTCCTCCTCAGTAGCCTTCGATACAGCAGACCGCGCTGACTTGCGACCGGGATCGCCAGCCGTTCGGCGAAGGAGATCCCCTCGATCCAGCTTCGGCGCCAGTGCCGGGGTATCGCCACCACCGTCCAGTGGCTGCACTCCTCGATCTGCGGAAAGCGGGATTGGCGCTCCAGTGAGCACCACCGGTCGACCAGGGTAGACGCCAATAGACCGGCGATATCGTCCCGCTGTTGGCTCTTTCCCTTGAGGATCAGACCTCGCAAAGAGCCCTCATGTGTCGAGATGTGGATCAGCGGGCGTTGTGGAGCCGTAACGAGACAGGCGGCACAGCGCCCCTCGAACCGCTCCTCTCGCTGGAGGCAGCGGGGGCAGGTAGGGGACAACGGCGGCAGATCACCGAGGCAGGTGGCGCATAGAGCCCTGTTGGGGAGCGGATTGTCACCACAGAGACGGCACTGCTCTGGCCACAGTAGTTCTGCCAGTGCTGCCAGTGCTGCCCGGGCCGGAGGCGGTCTCCGGCCGTCCTCTTGGACAGAAGTGGACGGTCGATCTGGACAGCCAGCGCTTGTGCCGCTATCGTCGGTGCCCATGCCGGTGTAGCTCAGTTGGTAGAGCAAAGGAATCATAATCCTTGGGTCCGGGGTTCGAGTCCCTGCGCCGGTACCAATTTGCGATGTGAACTCCCGACCGACCGGGTCGGTCGGGAGTTTTTCTTCGATATCAGCGCTCATTCGTTGCACCATCCCTGGCGAGGAACCCGGGGGGCACTGCAACTCGAGTACCGTTGAATCGAAATCGAGAGGGGAATCGACATGGCACAAGATGGGCCTTCTCACCATCCTCAGCCGGATCCTGATCGACCGGTGATCGACGAGGCACTGGTGCGAAAAACCGCTCACCTGGCGCGGCTGGAAGTCTCCGATGATGAAATCCCAGGACTGGTCGAGCACCTGGAAAAGATTCTTGATCTGGTCGATACATTGCGATCGGTCGAGATTCCCGAGGGGCATCGGCCCGATCTTCATGTCTCGCAAGCGACCGTCTCGATGACTCGTGAAGATCAATCGTCAAAGCCGACCGATGCCGGTGGCCCGAGAGACCCGGCAGCGTTCGGCGGAAATGCTCCCGACTGGCGAGATGGTTCCTTTGTCACTCCAAGAGTCGTCGGCTAGGGGATCATGTCGAATCGATCATCCCTACCTCCGATCGACGCCACGGTCGGTGAAGCGCAGCAATGGCTCGCCGATGGACACTGCACCTCGCGTCAACTGATCGACGGCTACCTCGAGTTTCTCGAGGGGGGCGGCCGGGAGTTGAACGCTGTGGTCGAGATCTTCAACGAGTCCGCCCAGCAAGCCGCTGATCAGAGTGACCAGAGGAGAGCCCAGGGGCAGTGCTTTGGACCTCTCGATGGAATCCCCTTTACCGCGAAAATGAACATCACGACACAACTCGGCAGTAGCGATGCTTCGAGCCCGATGCTCCGAGGATTCAAGGCCCAAGAAGATGCCACTGCGGTTCGCCGCCTACGTGCTGCTGGCGCAGTACTGGTGGGGAAGACCAGTTGTGACGAGTTCGCCATGGGAGCTTCCAACGAGACATCTTCCCACGGGGTGGTCTCCAATCCGTGGGACCGAGAACGGGTGCCGGGGGGGTCGAGCGGTGGTTCCGCCGCACTGGCCGGGAGTCACGGTTGGTCCTTTCATCTGGGCAGTGACACTGGCGGATCGATCCGCCAACCGGCGGCTTTCTGCAATGCCACTGCGATCAAGCCGACCTGGGGCCGGGTCTCCCGACGTGGCCTGATCGCCTTCGGATCGAGCCTCGATCAAATCTGTCCGATTGCCAGGGATGCCGTCGATTGTCAGAGCGTCTTGCAGGTGATCGAGGGGCACGATCCACTCGACAGCACCAGTTTGCGTCAAAGCACCTCTTCGCAGCAAAAGATTTCGCAGCCAAAGATCGGTCGTGTCGCTCTGATCAGCGACGGACTCGGGCCGGGCATCGATGCTTCCATCGCCTCGGCGGTACGATCTGCTGCACAGCAGATGGCCAGTCAGGGTATCGAGATCATCGAGAGGTCATTGCCGCATCTAGAGGCTGCGAACGCCTGCTACCAGGTGATCTCTACCGCCGAGGCGTCGTCGAATCTGGCTCGCTACGACGGTGTTCACGTCGGAGTTCGAGGGCAGTCGGAAGATCTCCAGCAACTGTACGAGACCAGTCGGCACCAAGGATTTGGCAGCGAGGTTCGTCGAAGAATCTTGCTCGGTACCTTCGTACTCTCGGCGGGATATCAAGAAGCGTACTACAACCGTGCATTGGCAGTACGGGATTTGATCCGTCAAGGGATCGATCAGGTGCTGGAAGATTGCGATGCGCTTCTGTTGCCGGTTTCGCCCTTTGCTCCTTTTCCCATCGGTGAGCGTATCGACGACCCACTGGCGTTGTACGCATGCGATATCTTGACGGTGACTGCGAACCTGGCAGGAGTTCCGGCGCTGGCGTTACCGTGTGCTTTTGATGAGCAACAACTGCCGATCGGAATGCAACTGATGGGGGCCCACGGTAGTGACCATGTACTACTTGAATTTGGCCAGCGGTGGCAGTGCTGGAACGATGAGCATCGGGCACTCCCGCAAGGGGGCACACGATGAGTGGAAATTCGTTGAGTGAAAAATCGTTGAGCGGAAAAACGAACAGCTGGAAAACAGTGGTTGGCCTCGAGATTCATGCCCAGATGTCGACACGGAGCAAGATGTTCTGTGCCTGTGTGCGATCGACGGGAACCGCACCGAACCAGCACCTTTGTCCGGTTTGCGCCGGCTGGCCTGGCGCATTACCGGTGATCAACCAGGCGGCGGTTCGCCGGGCGATCCGTGCCGCCATCAGCCTCGACTGCGGAGTCCAACGAGAGAGTCGATTCGATCGCAAGAACTACTTCTATCCCGATCTTCCCAAGGGCTACCAGATCAGCCAGTTCTATCGCCCCTATGCCCTCGGTGGCGCGATCCAATTTGAACGAGACGATGGTTCCTCCGGGGTTCTGCCGCTGGTCCGAATCCACATGGAGGAGGACGCTGGCAAGTCGGTTCATGCCGAGGATGGCACCAGTCGTATCGATCTCAATAGATGCAGCAGTCCATTGCTTGAAATCGTTACCGAACCACTGCAGATGAGCGGGGTCGAAGCGGCACGCTGCGTCCGCTCTACACGAGAATTGTTGCGGTGGATCGGTGTTTGTGATGGCGATATGGAGAAGGGAAACCTTCGAGCGGACGTCAATGTGTCGATTCATCGCGAAGGGGATACTGTCCTGGGAACTCGCACGGAACTGAAGAACCTCAATTCGTTCGTCTCCATCGAGAGATCGGTCGAAGTGGAGTCGGCTCGCCAGGCGGTGGTACTGGAAGCGGGAGGCGTGATTCGCCAGGAGACTCGTCTGTGGGATCAAGACCTGGAGCAGACCGAGGAGATGCGTGGCAAGGAAGACTCTCCAGATTACCGTTACTTTCCCGATCCAGATCTGCCACTACTGATCATCGAATCGTCAGACATCGATCGGGAACGGGACTCATTGCCGGAGTCCCTTGGCGACAGGAGAACTCGTTACATCGATCAACTGAAAGTCGATGCGCGAGATGCCGAATCGATCCTGGCGCGGCGAGAGTTTGGTGATTTCTTTGATCAGTTGCTAGCCGCTGGACTTTCACCCGCCTCGGCATCGAACTGGTTTCGCGGCGAGGTCCTCAAGCATCTCAATGATCGGGAGGAATCGATCGAGGATTACCCACTGACCGCGGCTTCCATCGCAGAGGTGGTCGAGGCGGTGGAGGGGGATCGGATCAGCGTGGCCAAGGGGCGTGAAATCCTCCAGGCCGCCCTCGATCAAGGCTGCTCCCCGGCGAAAATCCTTGCACAAACCGGTGAGCAAGTCAGTGACGAGGCTGCTNTGATCGGTTGGGTCCAGCAGGTCGTGGATGCCAATCCCGATGCCGCGGAAAAGATTCGCGCCGGCGACAGTAAACCGCTCGGCTTCCTCATGGGGCAGGTGATGAAGGCCAGTTCGGGGCAGGCCCATCCTCGTCGAGTTCAGGAGATCCTCCAGCGGTTGATTCAGCACGACTGAATTCCTGTCACCGGAGGCTTTCGCTGCGCATCAGGGAGTCGGCAATACGATCGTTTCCGGCCCCTCTGAGGTGATCACGAAGGTGCTGTGCCTGCCGTTGGCTTCGAGGCGGATCTGCCTCGACCCGAAGGCGGGAACCTCGAGCCAGCCGGGCGGTACCAACGTTTCACCAGAATCGAGGATCAGTCGGGCCGGTGAGCTGGTTTCTATCCGAACCGGAATCGTCAAGCCTGTGGTGGCGTCATTTGATGGGTACTGCTCGAGTAACTGGAAATTGAGTTTCCTCACCTCGGTCAGGTTGTGTTGGATCCGTGCCTCCTCGGATCGGTGTCGCAGAGCCGCGGCCTGATGATCTTCCGCTTCCCAATGATCCCTCAAACGCCGTGTTTCGGCGTCAGCACCGTATTGGCTCGCCAACTTTAACTGGCGACTGACCTCTTCGGAGTTGCCGAGGATGCGGGCGCCCTTGGCATCCAGGATGGCACTCTGGGCGAGGGTGGAGTAGCGGCTACGACCGTCTTGTTTGCGCTTCTCGACCAGCGCTTCCGCACTGTCGAGCCCTTCTTTCCACGGACCGGAGGGGAGCCATTGGAGCCATGGCTGGGCTTCTTTTCGCCATTGTTCCGGGGGCATGGTGTCGGCAGTGGCAATCACATGTTGCAACGAAAACTCTGCATAGATGAGAATCACTGCAGTGGCCAGGAAGGGTGCAAGCATGCAGAACCGGCGGATGTTGCGAAGAGCTTTCTTGCCCGTTCGAGCTTGAGTCTCCTCGACTCCTCTGTTTCGCCGTAGCATCCGTACGCTCTCTGCAATTTCTCGCGCNCTGTGAATGTTGCCCTCGGAAGCCTGGCGTGCTGCGAGGCGTTCGAGTGCTTGTTCGGAGGCCTGTTCCTCGCCGTGGTCGAGNAGGAAGTCAATTTTAGCCTGTTGCATCTCGTGATCATCCGGGTGCAACGCCTCGAGGCTATCGATGATCCTCAGCGCCCTGCGGCGGTGTGACCCCCTGTGTAAGTGAGAAGCGATGCGCACTCCTTCGCGGATCTGCATCGAGGGGGTCTCATGGGTCGCGATCAATTGGAGCCTCAGTTGGTCTTCATCTGAGACCTCGATGGCTCTCCTGAGGTAGCGCCGACCCTCTTCCGGTTGACTGCCACCGAGCAATTGTTCTGCGCGTTCGACGAGGATCTCGATACGAGTGCTGTGGGCCAGATCATCCTCGGGGGATTCGGTCAGGATCTGGTCGAGAATGGCGATGGCAGACTCGGGGTCCCTGGCCGTTCGGTGGGCCTCGACGATGCGAATCTCCGCAGTACGTTTTGCATGGCGATCTCCGCTCAGTTGATGCAGTTGGCGCAACTTCTCGAGAATCTTGATCGGTTCCGCTGCCATCGGTGTCGCTTGTTCCAGTTTCTCTACCAGTGCAGATCGAGACGCATCGTCGATCTGGTCGAGCCTGACCCGGGCCAGCTCGGGGAATTTCTTCTTGAAGAGCCAACCCTGGCGAGCTCCTCCTGCCAGGTAGTGCAGCGTCCAGATGGGAGAGAAGGGGGAGTCCGCTTCAATTTCACGGATGGTCCTGAAGCCGTCCACCAGCATGGCGATGCGAGCGAAGCACCAGTGACCCTGTTCGTCTCGAGCCTGGATTCCACCGGGAGAGAGCAGCAATAGTTCCTCGGGAGCAGGCAGTATGCTCCTGGCTTTTTCCAGTATCTCCAACTGCTGATCCAACTGATCCATCAAGGTCTTGGCATCGATACCACTGGTGATCTCCACTGTGTGGCCCGATTGTTCCTCAAAGAGGAAGCCCTCGCCATTTCCGGTGAAAGCGTCGACCAGGATCGAGACCGACTGCTGCTGGCAGATCTTGTTCCTGATACCCTCATCCAGGTCCTCTACCGAGGATAGGATCACTTCCAGATTGCGACTTTCGGTGTACCAGAGAGCGAGCAGGGAGTCGAGGTGCTCCGGTGTCATCGCATCGGACCAGTTACTGACATCGGGGAAGTGCTGGGCGATGGGATCAGAGTAGAACTGGAAAAGATTTCCATCGAAGAGAATCCTCTGGGCCCCTTGACCGCGACCCAGATGGAATGTTCCGGCAGTCTTCTTTGCGACCTTTTGCTCGAGAATATTTTTTAGATCTTCATTCATCTTCAGCGGCTCCCTCTGCTTTTGAGGATTTTCCACGGGTGTTTTCTGAGCTGTGTAGCCAGCGGCAACAAAGGGTCTGTCGTGTCGAGTTGATCGATGGTTTCCCGCAGAAGTTGCCACGCACCGGGAGCTCGACTACGAGCGAGTCCGAACATTGTTGCAGTTCGTATCTGGTCATTGGTCGAGAGCAATAGCGATTGCAAGGTGCTGCGTGATTCCTGCTGGAGGCAACTGGCCAGCGATTCGATGCAACTCCAGCGCAAACTCGGATGTTTCGAGGTGACACCCTGGAGTAGCCAAGGACTCGCCTCCTCAAGTGAGAGGATGCGATACGCTTGGGCGAGTCGCTTCTTGCCAGTCAGGTCGCTGGCGGGCCAAGCCGTGACCAGTCGTGCCTTCTGGCGTACTGTGCCGCACTTCCTCAGGTAATCGATCGTCAGCATCGCGACCGCTGGATCTTGCGAGTGGGGGATCAGATCAGCGATCCCCGGCGCAGCGAATATCCAGTTTTTCTGCAGGTACAACTCGAGGAAGGATCGTTGTACTGCCGGTGCGCTCTCGCGACCGAAGGCGGATTCGATGATCTTTGACTGAGTGGCATCGGGATCTGGCCCATGAGTTCGCCACCAACCGATGGCGATCCTACGTACCACCTCGTCGGTCGCTTCCATCAGTGCCAAGGCGATCGCTGGATCTGTCTTCGCCTGCAATAGTTGCTGCAGGGGCTGCAACACCGAGGAGTCCTTCACCTGTAAATATCCGCCGGGTAAGACCGTGGCATCTGCGGTTGGAAATTCTCCATCGACCTCGGTGACCACGAGCCATGCCCCGCGTTGACCGATGAGGGCACCGATTCCTTCGGTGCCCTCTCCTTCCGGCTCTCTCAACCACCAACTTTCACGACCAGCGACTCGCTGGTGATCGGTGGTGATGTGGTAGAGGCGGTCCCTCTCTCCTCCGAGCAGTTCGACCACAGTCCCGTGAAGGACCTGATCTGATCTGCGAAACAGCGGCCAGGGGTCTTCGGCCCCCAGCAGCGGTAGTCCCAGCAGTTGGCTGCCGACGATGAGTATCATGATCTTGTAAATTGAATTCTGATTCAGCATCTAGGGCTCCAGGGTGGTCCACTCGGCGATGTACGCCTCGTTCAGTTCGTTGAAACGGTAACCCGATTCCCCCTCGACTAATGCCGAGGTCAGGCCCAGTGCAGAAGACATCACATTCAATCCGGGTGTGTCGACGTGATAAGCGGTGGTGAAGGGGCCGGTGAAGTCGGCACTTGAGACTCCACCGAATAACCCTGAGGGTGGGGCTCCATTAGCGCACAGACCCACGGCATGTCCGATCTCGTGTGCTGCGACCACTGCGACGACCCGACTCCATGCGTCGATCGCGTTCCATACTCCGTCATAACGCTGATTCTCGGCGTTGCTATTGGTTGGATCGAGGCGCTCAAAGTTCGCTCCCAGTACCACTTCATCGATGGGATGTTCTCCGACCGCCACTCCCAGTCCCGGGAGTATCTCCTCGAATCGATTCCGAAAGGTCCAGGAGTTCCAGTAGAACTGCACCATGTTGCTGGTGAAGACCCCGCGATTAGGAGCTCGTTCATCGTTGCTGTTGCTGTTCCGGAAATCGAAAGTGGCGCGACCCAGTGCGTAACTGTTGGCATCGAAGTCGTCTCCGCCGATGCCGAGGGCGCTGGTCGAGTTGACCGGGCTGACCTGGAATCTCAGTTGTGGTTGTAGATCTTGCCCATCGAGTAGAGAGCCCTCGCCATAGAGCTGCTGGATTCGCTCAAGGATCGACTGTTCGACCCAAAACTGCACTCTCAGATCACAACCGGCCGCTACCGCAGCCGCGGTGGGTTGATCCGATTGAAGCCCGATCGTCACCAGGTCCTGCCGGTGATCGGCGATCCCATCTGCTCCGGTGCTGGAGAAGGGGACCAGATCTCCTGCGGAGTCCAGTTCCCACCCGATACTGTAATTGTCGCGGGTAAAGTCGATGTTCCAGCGATCCTGCCAGTCGAAGGGCAGGGAAGCGGTCGACGCCGGGTGAACCTGGAACTGGTACTGGTGTGCTCCGGCAGGGTTACCCCGCATATCATCGATGACAGCGGTGATGGTGAGGGGGCCCGTGGGCAGCGATTGTGCGGCGGAGACTTGCCAGCTCGCCGAGCTTCCATCGATGGTGAACAGGTCCGCTAGATTGTCACCGGCATCTCGATTGGCCAGTGACTGGTTCGCCACGATCGATAGGGTTTGCGGATCGACGGCGGCTCCTCCAGCTCCTGCGCTCCAACTGACCTGGATCAGTGTTCCGATGGCGGGAATCGACAGGGTGAAGGGGATGGTTGAGGCGCTGTTGTCGCTGTACGGTTCGCTACCATTGAGGTAGGGGGGGATCTCGCCGATGGTGATCGAGTCGATGATCGGGGCGATGGTGTTGAGTGCGATGTATGGACTGACGGCGGAGGACGATCCGCTCGCATCGGAAACCACCACTCGAACTCTGGCGAAGGGACTCACCACTCCGGGAGTATCGATGTGAGAGTTCCAGATCAACTCGACCTGGGAAACCCCCTTGGTCCCGGGAATCACCACTTCGACATCCGTATCGAGAGTGGCGAGGTTCCACGGCTCGTTGCCGCCGAGAGACCATTCGAGGTGGATCGCGAGGTAGTCCCCATCCGCATCCGAGATCAGACTGTTGACCGGGATCGGGCCTCCCACGGCACCGGTCGGAATGGTCACCGAATCGACGACGGGAGGGGAAGTCTCTCCGATGGAGAGGGGATCACTGCGTCGAGTCGCATGAACATGGCCTTCGAGGTCGAGCAGTCGTACTTCGATCAGGATGTCTGCTTGCGGGAGGGTCGTAAGATCTCCGCGGAAGGACCATTCGGTTTGTACTGATTCGAAAGGTGGGCTCAATTCGATGACGCCTTCAGTTCCGGAGTCAGGAGTGACCGATTGCCACTGCTGGCCGAGATCGTCGCTGTAATAGATCCAGGCGTCCCAGGTTCGTGCTGCGGGATCCACCACATCGAAGCCAACGATGGCTGTAGTGCTCTGTATCTCGACGGTGAAGTGTTCGATGATCGGGGCAGATGCCTGAGCGATGGCACTCTTTTTCTGGCAGCCGGAGCCCAGCAACAGTAGACCGATGAAGAGCAGCCCGATGGTTCGGGAATGGAGGGGTTCATGCACGATGTCATCTACCTCTCGATTCCATCCCCCCCCTCTCAAAAACGGGAATGGTTTCGGTTTCTTCAGTTCGGCTGGGCCGAAATGGGTTCAGGCACGAGGCTGCCCGAGAAGCCAGTGACACGGGACATCCACTGGGATGCGATCCGACAGAGAAGAATACGATAATCTGCTGCTGCAGCCCAATCGGCAATGGTGGCAGGGACCTATCCATCGGTGGATAACACCTCTACAATGACCTCTGGTCGGAATTCAACGATTCCGCCTCCGGAAGGAAGCCCGGCGATGTCCCACGCCCATTGCTCTCGTCCGGCCTCACGATCCAGTGCCCTCCGTCGATCCGGAGTCGGTACTCTTTGTGTGGCCATCCTGACCTTTTTCGCCTCTGTTTGGCTCAGCCCAGCGACCACTGCGCTCGGCGGAAACGAGCGAATCCTCGAAGCATCTACCGACGATATCTCTCGCGCCAAGTCTGAATTGGCCGGGGCGATCCAGAAGGACCGCTTTGACGAGGCTTCCCGTGCGGTCGATGTGCTGGTCAAGGATGGCAGCAAGAAGGCGATCAATGCACTGGTTCAGATCGGTCTNGGCGGTCAGTCCTACGGNATTGAACGCTACATCGGATCGAAGTTGGTGGGCATCCCNGCCGGCGAAGGACTCGATCGTCTCTGTCATCTTGCGAACAAAGACAAACGATCCTCTGCGCGGATCATCTTGACGCTGGTACTGTCCGCTCGCTCGGAGAGCAACGCCTACAAGGCAGTGCTGACCAACTTGTACGATCCCGACGACTCGGTTTCCCTCACCGTCATCGAAGCTCTGGAGAAGAAGGACGATCTAGGTTCGGTCGATCACTTGATCGAAGCGCTGGCTCGCCAGGAAAAGGTCGGCCGGTCAGGGACACTGCTCGCCTACGAGATTCGCCAGTGTCTGCTGAAGCTGGTCGGGGAAGATTTCAAGGTGGCGGCAGACTGGAAAAACTTCTGGGATCCGCGCAAGAATGATTACAAGAGACCGCCTCCGGGGAATCAGAAGCGTGGAGTGACCTCGGTCAGGCGTGATCCACCAGCTTTCTTCGGGATGGAAGTGGCGGCCAAGAATGTTGTCTTCTTGCTCGATGTGTCCGGCAGCATGGAGGTGGTCGATGATCTTCCCGAAGATCCGGGGAACGGAGTTGGAGGACGTCGCACCGGGGTAGGGGAAGAGGAAGAAAAACCGAAACCTACTCCCAAGCAGCAGGAATCTCGTCAGCGTATTCGGCGGGTACAGGATGAGTTGATCGGGACCATCGACAAGTTGCCTGCAGATGTGCGCTTCAACATCATCACCTTCAACCATGAGGTGCATGCCATGTCGAAGGGGCTGGTCTCCGCATCTTCTCGGCGAAAGAAGGAAGCGATCCAGTACGTGAGGAAGTTCAGTGCTGAGGGAGAGACGTGGACCGATCACGCCCTGCGTGAGGCGTTTGGTGCGCCACAACTGAAGGCGATCTTCCTGCTCTCCGATGGAGCTCCACGCCGCGACAATCAGTTGCTGGATACGCAGCCGATCTTGCAGTGGGTCCGTGAGGCCAATCGATTCCGCAGGATTCGCCTCAACACCGTCGGCTTCGAACAGGCAGGCAAGAAATTGCGCGCCTTCATGAGAAATCTCGCCCTGCAAAATAATGGCGAATACATCGAACTTCGCTGAATCCGCTCGAATTTCATGCAAGTCCTGTTTCTGACGTGACTTGGTTCATGTACAGGTAGGCCGATCTGGTTGCCGCCCATCTCCGTTTCTGGTAGAAGCACCCTTTCCGGATGAGCGGTATGGCCAGTGCGCTGACTCCGCTCCGACGAGGCCTGATTCGTGGGCTTCGAGTCACGACCTTTGATATGGATATGAAGGAGAAGCAAGATGGACTCATGGGTGAACTACTTGATCAGCGCTGAGGGTGCGAAACTCGGCATCGGCATCTCCGTGATCTCCTTGATCTACGCATTCTACCTCAATGGTTGGATCAAGAAGCAGTCTCCTGGCACCGAGCGAATGCAAGAGCTGGCTGGATTCGTCCAGCAGGGTGCGATGGCATTCCTCAAGACAGAATACAAGATGCTGGGAGTGTTCGCCGCTGTCGTCGCGATCGCCCTCAACTTCGGGGTCAACTCTGAAACCGCCATCTCTTATGTGGTGGGAGCGCTCGCCAGTGGAGTGGCCGGCTGGATCGGCATGAAGACCGCAACCATGAGTGCGGTCAGGACCACCGAGGCTGCCAAGAAAGGTCTCACCGGTGCACTCACCGTGGCCTTCCGATCGGGAGCGGTGATGGGATTGACCGTGGTGGGCCTCGGCTTGCTCGGAGTCTCGGCACTGTTCATCTACTGGCTCGATACCACAGCTCCTGGAGAGAACTTCATCAAGCCGCTCTTTGGATTCTCCTTCGGTGCTTCCAGCATCGCGCTCTTTGCCCGGGTGGGTGGAGGCATCTTCACCAAGGCTGCCGATGTGGGCGCTGACCTGGTCGGCAAGGTGGAGGCGGGGATCCCCGAGGATGACCCGCGTAACCCGGCCACCATCGCGGATAACGTGGGCGATAACGTCGGAGACGTGGCGGGAATGGGTGCGGACCTGTTCGAATCGTACGTCGGATCGGTGATCGCTTGCATGGCGCTGGGACTGACCGCATTCGGCGTCGCCAATGTCGATGCTGCGATGCCGTGGGTGGCACTGCCACTGGTCCTCTGTGCTCTGGGAACCCTCTCCTCCATCATCGGGACCGCAGTGGTCAAGACCAATGACGAGAGCAAGGTTCACTCGGCGCTGTTCAATGGCCTGTTGACCGCTAGCGTCATCTTCGCCGGATTGGCAGCCTTCGTCTTCACCAAACTGCCTGGGGACAACCTGCCCTTCGCCGAGGGGGCCACCAAGTGGGGTATCTACGGAACGCTGGTAGGAGGCCTGCTGCTCGGGATCATCATCGGAAAGATCACCGAACATTACACCTCCGAGCAGGCGCCGCATGCACGCAAGATTGCCGCCGATTCGGAACAGGGAACGGCGACCAACATCATCAGTGGACTGGCCATCGGTATGCAATCGACGGTGTGGCCGGTGATCTGGATCTGTGTGGCGATCTACTTCGCTCATCAGTTCGGTGGCCTCTACGGAATCGCCCTCAGTGCCGTCGGCATGCTCTCGACGCTGGGCATCTCGCTCGGCATCGACGCCTACGGACCGGTGGCGGACAATGCCGGGGGAATCGCCGAGATGGCGGGTTGTGATCCTGAAGTTCGTCAGCGTACCGATGCACTCGACGCAGTCGGAAATACCACTGCAGCGATCGGTAAAGGCTTTGCGATTGGATCTGCTGCGCTGACCGCCTTGGCCCTCTTCAATACTTACTCCAATGAAGTGAAAGCTGGCCTCAAGGAACTCGAACTGGATTCAGCGATCTTCGAGAATCTCGACATTCTCAATGTCAACGTGACCATCGGACTGTTCCTCGGGGCTGCCATGACTTTCCTCTTCTCCGCCTTGACGATGAAGGCGGTGGGTAAGGCTGCGGGCTCGATGATCGAAGAGGTGCGTCGACAGTTCCGTGAGATTCCGGGAATCCTCGAGGGCACCGGAAAACCTGACTATGCCGCCTGTGTCGAGATCTCGACCAAGGGATCGTTGCGCGAGATGGTGTTGCCTGGATTCCTTGCCATCGTGGTTCCGGTTGCGGTCGGCTGCTGGTCGATGCAGGTACTCGGCGGCCTGCTGGCGGGTTCGCTGGCTACCGGAGTGTTGTTTGCCATTTTCATGTCAAACGCCGGTGGTGCCTGGGACAATGCCAAGAAGTACATCGAGACGGGACAGCATGGCGGCAAGGGCTCCGAGGCACATAAGGCCTCGGTGGTCGGCGATACCGTGGGTGATCCCTTCAAGGACACCAGCGGGCCTTCCTTGAACATCCTGATCAAGTTGATGACGATTGTCAGTCTGGTGTTCGTACCGCTGTTCCTGAAGATGGCCAGCTAAACCGAGTCCTTCGGATCCATCCTCGAGGGGCCGCCCGCCGGTTGCCGGTGGGCGGCTTCTCTTCATCTGGGCTTGTGGCACGGGATTGGGCTGATACTCTCTGTAGGATCGAAAGGTATCGAATGGATCTGAATGTGAACTCGGCCGCAAGCCGGGGTGTGGAACAACTGGAGTTGATCGCTGCCGATACGGCTCGTTTTCTGTTTGAACAGAAGGCGGACCAGATCCTGGTATTGCGTGTACGAGAGATGATCCACATCTCTTCCTACTTCATCCTCGCTTCCGGGAGATCGGCGCGTCAGGTCCGAACGATGGGGGACTCGGTCGAACGATTCCTCAAGCCGATGCACTTGCCCAGGATCGGCTTTCACGGCCGAGACGACTCCCGCTGGTATTGCCTGGATCATGGTGAAATTGTCCTTCACCTGTTCGAGGAGGAAGCACGGGAATATTACGACCTGGAAAATCTATGGCTGGAAGCCCCTCGCCTCGAGGTCGATTTCATGAGTCGGGCGATGACTTCGGAGCCTGAAGGCGCCGCCTAGGGCGTCGATTCGTCGGGGGTTTTACGATCATCTTTGGCCTCCTCGGAGGCTCCCTTTTGGGCTCCCTTTTGGGCTCCCTTTTGCGCTCCATCCTGTTGCGGAATCGGTCTCACTAACTCGATCACACTGCTCGATGGCATCGACTGATCGGCGCGTCGAGCGATCAGCAGTTCACCACCTTCAAGCGGTAGCGGAGTGCCTCCCCTCGATCCCTCGGGCCACGGTAGCATTGCTAATGAGGAGCCGTCGCGCAGCGAGTGGACCTCGATACCGGCAGCGGACGGGATCCAGATACGGTCGGAGAAGATCCTTGGTTGCCCCCTCAGCAGTGGCGCCTGGAGTGTCGCGGGATCATCCGTTTCTGACATCGATTCTGCAGCCAGGGCGATGGCCCACGGTCCCGCCACCCTCTCACCATTGCGTGGGTCGAGACCGGTCAGGTGAATCGTTCTTTGCCCCACCTCGATGTCCCCATCGAACAGCCAAGCGATGCCATCGACGATCCCCAGCAGCGAGGTCTGGCGCCCCACCGGATGGCTCCAGCGGATGTGCCAGGAATCCTTCTCCAGGCCGATCAACATCCGTCCATCGGGGGGCAATAGAAGCCACGGACTCGACTCATCCTCTGGCACCTGGATTGGTGAGTTGGAGCGGGGTCGTAATCCCGGGTAGGCGAGGAAACGCTGGTTCCCCCAGCGAATATCACTGAGGCTCGACAACTCCTCGAAGCGCCATCTGGGTAGATGCAAGGTGGCGCGGTGTGCTCCGCTACTGGCGGACAGGCATTCGATGGCTCCGCCGGAACGACTCACGAGAAGATCATCTCCCGATCGTGCCAGTGAAGCGGAGAGGATCTTGTCGCGAAGGTCATTGAGTGCGTGGGCTTCCAGTTCCCGTACCTCGAGTTGACGTCGCCACAGTTCCTTGCCTTGGGCCAGATCGAAGGCGAACACCCACGTTTCGAGGGTCGACCAACCTCGTGTCGCCAGCAGCCATAGCCGATCGCCCTCGATCAGCGGCACCGGACAGGCGCTGAATCCCTCACTGGCGATGGGGGCGACCCAGGAGGAGATGGGTGGTTTCTGTGGATCTGGAATTTCGAGCACTACCGCTTCCAGCCAGCCACGATCTTTCCACGGCCCACTCTCGAGAATGATGTTGGTGGAAGGTCGTTGATATTGACGTGGCGTCCGTAACAGGAAGACGCAGCGGTCACCGCTGCTGACTGGAATTTCCGGAACACTGATGAAGGGCAGTTGGGTGCGACCGGGGGATTCATCGGGGCGTGGGACCTGCCATTGCCACGCTTCTCGGGTCGGTTCATCCAGATCGATCGCCACGACACGATGGCCGTTGCCGAAGAGTGCTGTCCGCTGGCCCAGTAGCGGGAACAAATCTGACAGGGGATGGCGTCGTGACCACACCTGGGCCTTGCGATGGGCGGTCGCCTCCGGACCTGTCTCCGGCATCGGGATCGCCAGTGAACCCTCGACGCGGCTCGCCGCCGACAGTACCGGTGGTCGGATCAACGGTCCGTCACTGCGCCTCCATGGCCCTTCGAGTGGCGGCGTGCCCTCCAACCAGCGCAACCAATTGGGGTCGATTCCAGCACCAATTCCAGGTCGCTGCAGGAGTGCCCAGGCGGCACTTCGGTCGGCACGCTCGAGCGCCTCTTGCAGGGCGCGATTCGCTTCGGTCCCACGATCGGGCTGCCAGACCAGCGGATGCGCGTCATCGATGGGAATCGGACCGAGTCGTTTGAGGGCCACATCGAGAAAGCCATCCGGCAGCGACCGAGAAAATCGTTCCAGTTGCCGAACTGCACGCCCGATACGAATGGTTCCACGGCTGCCGATCGAGATGGGCTGGAGTGGAAAGATCAGCGATCCATGCCGCATCTCGAGCCAGTCTTGCATCTGTTGAGCGGCCTCAGCAGGATTCTTGCTGGCTCGTCGGGAGATCTGCATCAGCGAGTCCGCATCCTGGTGATGGGGGATTCGTCCTGGGCCTGCGGCGGGGGGGCCAGGCAACTCGTACTCCTGTGGAACTTCTACCAGTGGATCGGCGCTCCACACGATCAGAAGAGGCAGCAGGAGCCACGTGACCAGTACCAGGGTGAACTTCAAGCGGGACATCATGACGCTCGCTAGACCTCTTCTTTCCATTTCTGGGGGGATGAAAGCGTTTGGTACCGGATCACTGAACTGAATCGCTCGATCTGCGGGGCGGACTCGGAGTCGTTGCTCGGACCCACGTCACGAGTCCATCCTTGCGTGTGAAACGGCTTCGCGCTACCAGGGTTGTTCCCCTTCCAGGTGCCCGATAGGCTCGCCGTTTCGGAAAGGCAGATACCGTGACCGATTCCAAAACTCCATCGACGCGGCTGATGCTCGCCTCTGAGGCCCAGACCGAGGCGCTAGGTGAGCGTATCGGCGCTGTTGCCCGGGCCGGCCTGGTGCTGGGCCTGTACGGGGACCTGGGTGCGGGAAAAACTGCTCTGGTGCGTGGCCTGGCCCGTGGAATGGCCCTCGATGGCAGGGTTCGCAGCCCCACCTTTACCATCGCCTCGCTACACCGAGGAGTGGTACCACTGCTTCATGTCGACGCTTATCGCCTCGATGATCCCACCGAACTGGCGCTTCATGGCTGGCAGGAATGGCATCAAGAGGGGGTGATCGCAGTGGAATGGGCGGAACGGGTCGAGTCGATGCTCCCACCGCGACATCTGAGGATCGAACTGTCCCATCGGGGTGAGGAGCTTCGCCAGGGCCACATCCAGGCGTTGGGAGAGGGACAAGCCGATGCGGTGGAACAGGCTTTTCTTGCTGCGATCGTTTGCTGAAGCAACTTGAAAGCAAACTCGTGGGCTTCACAATCAGTGAGCCCGACATTTCCATTTCCCCAGACCCGGGCAGGATCGAGATACGATGCCGAGACGCCGTCATGGTGGAGCCGAGAGAGGCTCCGAACCCGAGGATGCCACCGATAACGATGCCGCTGGCTGGCTTCTCGATGGCCTGGCGATCCGTCCACCTCTCGAGGAGTTCCGACGCTTGTTCGAGATGAAGAAGAGAGCTTTTGAAGGCAAGGTAGATGCCGAGAGCCTACGCAAGTACGAGCAGGCGCGTCGTCTCGGAGAGAACTTCATCGCAGAGCAGGATTACGACCAGGAGACGGGTCCGAGGAGGGCGTCTTGCTGATTCGTAGCCTTCGAGCCGAGGGATTCCTGAAGTTCAGAAAACTCCGTATCGATAATTTTCCCCGTCGAGCCCTGATCGGAATTGTCGGACCCAACGAGAGTGGCAAGTCGAGTATCGGGCAACTGTTCCAGTTCGCTCTCTTCGGTTCAACTCATCACATGGTGCGCGGCTCGATCACCGACTTGATTCACTGGGATGATGATCATTGCGTGGTCGAACTCGATTTCGAACACGCCGATGAAGGGTATCGGATCTGGCGCGAGATGGACCGCTTCGGCACCTCCTTTGCGCGACTGGTTCGGATCGACAAGTCAGGGGGGCCGCCGGGAGAAGAGATCGCCTCCGGAGCACTCCAGGTGCAGCGAGAAGTGCAAAGGCGCTTCCACCTCGGTGCCGGAGAAACGATGCACTCCTTTTACCTGGCAGAGCGAGAATCGGTCACCACTCCGGAGCAGTTCAGATCCTTCCTCGATCGGGTGGCGGGAATCGATGTGCTACAGGGTGCGCGGGGGGAAGCGAGTCAGGCCCTCGACTTGCTGGAGAAGGATTTNACCTCGGTGCAGGAAGAGATCCATCGCAATGATCTGCACATTCAGCGTCTGCAACCCAACATCGACAAGATCCCGGATCTCGAAGAGGAACTGAAGGTCAGAGATGCCAAGGTCGAGGAATCTCGCTCTCATGGGCGTGAGATGCAACGACTGGTAGAGCAGGAACTGAAAAAGCGTGATGAAGTTCAAAAGATTCAGGTCGAATTGCGATCCCTCGATACCCTGATCGCTTCCGAGTCGCTGAGAAAGAGCAATGGCTTGATCGGTCTGCTACAAGCGGATCTGGCGCCGGAGCCTTTGCGCGACCAGGATTCCATCATCACTCCGCTGCGCGACGGATTGGAGCAGATCTCCGATGCATGCAAGATTCGTGCAGATCTCGAGCGATGCGTGACGGACTCCATCGAGTCGTTAAAAGCACGTCTCGAAGGAGATCATGAGGGATCGATCCGCACCGAGAAAGAGTTCCAGGAGCAAGAGATTCGCAGTTCCTCTACCTCGCGGGTGCGCCATAGAGCAGGAGCCTTGGTACTCTTCATCGCTGGCTTGGTGGGGATGGTGCTTGGCCTCGATCTTGAACTGGACTGGGGCATCGCCAAGGAGATTCAATTCCTGACTCAGATGGAGTCGGAAAAGGGAATCGGTTTTCTGGTGGCTGCATTCTTTGCCTTTCTCTTCGTCGCCGCCTGTTGGTTGTCGACCCGCGCATCTCAATGTCTTCAGAAGGTCTTCGATGCTCAGGGCATCCTGTCGCGCTTGCAGATGGAACAGGATGTCGGAAGCAGTTCACTGGAAGCGGCGAGGGCGCACGTGTCCCGTTCATCCGGAGGGCTCGATCCTGGCGACGACATCGGAGAATGTCGGGTCCGTTCTGTGCAAGAACACCTGGAATCTTTGCGTGCTGCTCGCCGTGAGATCCACGGAGTCATGGGCGATCTACCCGGTGATTTCTTGGCCGGTAAGTTGAAGGGTGCTCTCGATCGAGTGCGCGCGACCCTCAAGGAGCGTCGTAAGTCTCTGGATGAGTCCAGCGACTCGGTCAAACGCCTCCGCTCCAAGAGTGATCGGATCCAGTCGGAGATTCGTGAGTATCAGAATCAGGACGGGCGTCGCCAGGCGTTGTCTGAGGTTTCTGATGGGAGTCGCAAGAAGTCACTGGCGATTCGTGACGAGATGGACATTCATCGACTGCTGGTAGAGTTGCTCGATGAAACCATCGAGTCGGTGCGGATGCGTGCCGGTCCAAGTCTTGGCAAGGGACTGTGCCGACTGTTGCCGCATCTGACCGGCGGACGCTACCGTGATGCTCAGGTGACTCCAGAGTTCGAGATCCGTCTCTTCACTGGAGAAAAGAGCGATTTTCTTCAGACTCATGAACTCTCGGGAGGCACCTTGCAGGGGCTTTCCTTCGGCTTTCGTCTCGCCTTTGCCCAGGCTTTTGTGCGGGCGGTCACTGGTGCGCCACAGTTCCTTTTTCTCGATGAACCGTTCCCTGCGATGGACCGTGAGCGGGTCTTGCGAACCCTTCAGGCGCTCCCTCGTCTGAGTCAAGAACTGAGCCAGGTGATCGTTGCGCATCCCGATCTGGATCCCGCAGCGCGCCAGAGTTTTGATCTGTTGATCGAGACGGATCAAGCTTCTGACCGGCTCGAGATCGATCTGGAGGACATGTCGCTGCCAGAAGTATCTGCCCCGCGACGAGAACCGATTCAGAAGAGACCCATGTCCCCCAGAGTTGAGCCCTCGACTCGTCGGGAATCTGCTCCGCGTCGGGAATCTGCTCCGCGTCGGGAATCTGCTCCGCGTCGGGAATCTGCTCCGCGTCGGGAATCTGCTCCGCGTCGGGAATC
>JGI26380J51729_10000216_pt1 | contig 30500 bp, 29 predicted proteins | sample SaaInlV_165m_DNA_FD_51729 | JGI IMG/M metagenome (IMG submission 51729) | reverse complement strand
GTCCTAAATTAAAAATGGGTGTGGTTTTTACAGTTGAAGAAGATACGGAAGGGGATGCGGAGGACTATATTACCCACTGGGAAAAAATTGTAGATCATGTTCGTTTACAGCCAAAACTAATCACTAGTCCTCGCACCGAAGTTTGTCCAGAACCTTTTGGGAAAGACTATGGGAAGTTAGTTGTTCTATGGGATGGTAGAGTAATTCCCTGTTGCGTAGACTACAATGCAAACCTCATGATTGGGAGTGTTCAAAATGAAACAGTCCCAAATTTATGGGAAAATGAAAAGATGGACCTTCTGCGTGAACAGCATCTAAAAGGCGAGTGATTAATAAAATGAGAATTTCCGAATCGACGCTGACCAGAGAAAAAATTTTAGAAGAAAATAAACGTGTTCACAAACTTGAAGACAAGTTCTATCTTGATAGACACCCTGAACAAACCAATTTTTATCAAGCTCGTATATTAAGGAAAACAATCGATCGGGTTTGTTTTGAGATGAGTCCTTCGGAAAAGAGTATTTTAGAGTTGGGGTGTGGAACAGGTTATTTGTATCTCGAGTTTTTAAAGCGGGGATATGAAATAACAGGAGTCGACTTATCAGCTGAAATGATAAGCGTGTTGGAAGGCCGTATCCCAAAGAATTACAGAAGACGTTCGCGACTAGTTGTCAATGATGTAGAAACATTCGCTAATGTGGATAATAAGAAATACTCTGCGATTATCGTTTCAGCTTTATTGCACCATCTGTACGATTTTGAATCGGTGATAAAAATGTATTGCGACCGATTAATTCCTGGAGGAGTGTTTCTTATATTCTTTGAACCTCTTAAACAGGATATCAATGCACCCATTCGCCATAGCATGCATAAGACGTTAGCTGGTGTTGATGAGGCTTTTTACCGGCGAAAAATGATGCGGCAAAGAATATCAATTTTAGAGAAGGAGTATTACCACGCAGATTATCAAAGGCAATTTGGTGGAATAGACCCGCATAGACTAACGGACTTGTTCACCAAAGAAGGGTTAAAAACTCTAAAAGTTGAGAAATATTGCGCCAGACGGTTTGGCTTCAGCTCTTTTCTGGCAACTAGCATCTTAAAAACTCAAAACACATTTAATCTCCTAGCCAAGAAATAATATTTTAGCTAACTTCCTTCAAAAAATGACTGATAAGCGTTGCTCTTAACCTCACTCTAGTATTTTATTTTCTAATTACTTTGAGGGAATAGATACTTGCTAGGNGAGTTCGAGGCAAGTAATCATATATCAGGTGATATAAAAAATTAGCATTAACTCTATCTATACCAGTTCTAGGTTTTTAAGGTGCTGAAGATGAGGAGAGTTTCTAAGTGCATCTTCCCCTCTTGGACTAATTTTATTTCCAGCAACGTTGAGTTGTTCTAAAGAATTCAAATTATTATTTCCAGCTAAATGAAAAGCACCTTCATCGCCTATTGCATTCAAAGTAAGGACAAGTGTTCGTAATAACGGAAAAGCAGTTGAAACCGCAATAGATTTTGCTCCTTCAGAATGAATCCAATTTTCATTCTCCAAGAAAAGCTGTTCAAGAGAAGTGAAATTTTTTGATATGGCCATGTCAGATATCCCTGCGTCTTTAATGTTGTTGTTGTTTAAACGTAAAAATTTTAATGTCTGCATATTAGGACTTTGAGCAAGGGCCTTAGCCCCATCGCTTCCTAATGCATTTTGACCTAAGTCCAGATATTCGATAGATTTTAAATTGGGCGATTCAGATAATGCTTTTGTCCCTTCGGCGCGAATATCATTATTGTTGATATCTAGGGTATTGAGTTGGATAAGACCAGGTGATTCTGATATTGAAATTGCACTATCAGTTGTTAAATCGTTATTAACAAGAAACAACGATTCAAGATTGCAAACCATGTTTGACTGAGACAAGGCATAAATACCGTCATCCCCAATGTGATTATTGTTAAACACCAATTTCTTTATATTTGGAAATGAATTAGATGTTGCTAACGCTTCTAATCCTGCGTCAGAAATTGAATTGTCCGAAAGGTCAAGTGATTTTAGATCGTCTAAACGGAAGGAAGAAAAACTCCTCATTCCTTCGTTTCCAAGGCAAATATCTCGAAGTTGTAAAAATCTTAATTGTCGTCCAAAATCCGAATTTGCTAAAGAGTGGACTCCTAGGGGTTCAATTCGATTGTAGGAAATATTTAGGCTGAAAACACTGTTAAGTGACTTTGAAAGAGATAGAACTTTTGCTCCTAATGCCCCAATTTCATTGCTTGATAAATCTAGAGATGTAAGATTTGGGAGGCAGTTTGTTTTGGATAATAAAAATATTCCTTCATCGTCTAAGTTATTATTGGCTAATGATAGCGACGTTATGTGGTGTAGCCACTTAGATGAGCAAAGATGTTTAACTGCCTTAGAATTCATACCTGTTTCACTAAGATCAATTGATTTTAGATACTTTAGAGATTCTAATGAGAATAAACTTTGAAATTCAGTTTCTGTTAATCGATTTCCCTGTAAGTTGAGGCTTTTATTATGACGGTCGAGCCTTTGGAGTACGAGTTCTCCAAACGCAGTATTATTTGCGTGTTTTTCAAACGAACGTAAAAACTCAAGGCTGTCATCAATATCTTTTGCTTCTTTCATTGAGTGAATAACTCATGCAAGGAGTTTTTAAAAATTCTATTCCATTCTTAAGATTTTACAGATCATTACCTTGAAAGCAAGTAAGGCGATGAAACTCAAATCATAGTGCAAAAATGTGATCAGAGTGGGTTTTATGTGGGTGGATGGGGGGGGTCAGTTGAGGTTTACAGAAACAGCTTTTGATACACCACGTTCTTCCATGGTTATTCCGTAAAGTACGTCAGCGAAAGACATAGTTTTCTGATTGTGAGTGATAAGAATAAACTGGGTGTTTTCGGACATTTGTTTGAGCATCTCCTGAAACCGAACTACATTGGCTTCGTCAAGAGGAGCATCAACTTCGTCTAAAAGGCAAAATGGACTCGGCCGTACTTTAAAAACAGAAAACATAAGAGCAATCGCGGTCATTGCCTTTTCCCCTCCAGAAAGAAGGGTTAGGTTTTGCATGCGTTTTCCAAGAGGGTTTGCACTGATTTCAATTCCCGACTCTAGTGGGTTAGACTCATCTGTGAGAGAAAGTTCTGCCTTTCCTCCACGAAATAAGTGGGCAAAAATATCCTTAAAATTTTCGTTGACCCTCTCAAACGTATCAAGGAATCTCTGTTTGGTAGTGCGATTGATTCGTTCAATAGTTTGATGGAGGAGGTGAATAGAATCAGACAAATCCTCCTGTTGTGTTTTCAAAAACTGGTAACGTTCGTTTGTTGTGTGGAAGTCCGATAATGCAGCCAAATTAACTTCACCCATGCGCCTTATTTTTTCTTTCAATTCGCGAGTTGCCTGCTCAACTTCCTGAACGTCAAATTCTTCAGCGGGTCGATTTAGTAACTCAATAAGGGTTACGTTAAAATCTTCGAATGTACGCTCTTCAATATGAGTGAGTTGAATTTTAATTTCAGATTGCTTGAGTTCAACTTTTGAAATTATTTCAGTAAGCTCTTGAATTTGTCTTGAAAGATCTTTCGACTCTTTTTCCATTTCTTTAACAGATTCTTCTTTTTCTCTAAGAGTCTCTTCATCGGTTATGGCTTCTTCTTCTAGTTGGTCCTTTTCTCGCACATCATGAAGAATGTCTTTTTCAATAATTCCTATTGTTTGTTGGGTTTCATCTATTTTTTGTTGACTTTCTTCTGTGTCATTTTCCAATTTTCTGATCTGATGCCGATGGTTATCTTGCTGGAGGTCCAGTCGGTTGATTTCGGTCAAAGTGTTCTCTTTTCTTCCCCTCAAGGAAGCTATTTGGACTTTAATATTTCCTATTTCATTAGATTTTTCTTCTAGCGAAACTCTACATGAATCAAGTTTTTGCCGAAGAAGACTTAATGCTTCTTCTTGTTGAAATTTTTCAAGGTTGGAATTTTCTATTTCTAAAACAAATGATTCTTTGCGCAAATTTAGTTCAGAGAGTTCCTTCTGCCCTTCACTCTGATCTTGTTTGGTAGACGAAAGCTTATGTTCTAGTCTCTCTATTTCCTTGCTGTGTTGTTCCTGCTCATTCCGGCTGTTGTTCAAACTCAGTTCGGATTTATGAATCCTTTGACTCGCTTCATCAAGTTCCAATTCAACGTTCTCTAGAGCATTTTTACTTTCTTCTGAAATTTTCAAGGCAGATTTATAATCTTCATTGAGTTGTTTTGTTTTGGCGGCGAGTTCCTCCATCTTGCGATTTTGCGAAAGTAAATTAGAGGCGTTTNCCCCATCAACTGATCCACCAAAAACCATTCCTTGAGAGTCAATCATTTCTCCNTTTCGAGTGACCACTGTTCCATTAAACTCTGGGTTNTGAAAAACTTGCACTGCTGTTGAAAGGTCGGTGACAAGCACCACGTTACCGAGCAACATTTCAATGACTTGTTTGTATTCCTCTTCGCATTCTATGAAATTTAAGGCTTTACCGAGAATGCCCGGGTTGCCATTAAGGAAAACTGGTGGTCCTTCATTCGGTTTTATATCCATTGGAATAAATGAACCTCGACCCGAGGAGTTTTCTTTTAAATAAGTTATAGCTTCAACGGAATCATCATAAGAATTAACGATTACACTTTGAAGTTTTTCTCCAAGCGCCGCTGTGATGGCTGCTTCATATTCTACGGGTGTTTTTAAGACGTCTGCCAGGACCTTTCGGAGTCCGTTCAAGCGGCCACCGTTTTCGTTATAGTTCATTAATGATCGGACGCCATCCTCAAATCCCTCGAATTTATTTCGTAATTCCTTAAGCGATGTAAGTAAAGAAGATTGTGTCAGGTATTCTTCCTTAAGCGCATTCAAGTGGTTTGTCCCAGATGTTAATTGTTGGCGTTTTTGTTCCGTTTTTTGATGTAACAATTGGCGGCTGTTTTTTTGTTCTGTTAGTTCTACGGATTTTTCTTGAACTATGGCATGCGATTGATTTAAAGAAACCAATAGCTCTTCCCTAAGAGAGCTTGTTTCTTGATAATCTATATTCAGTTTTTTATCTAGATGTTGTAGTGAGTCAACTCGGCTTTCCAGAGCGGCTAGATCACTTTTCTTTTTAGAAATATTGTGGAGAAGTTCGAGGGACTGCAAACTCCCCTCATTAACTTCATTTTCTATGGCATTTAACTGTCCTTTTTTTTCGTCAAGTATTCGACTTTCTTCCGTTAGTTTATGTTCTTCCGTGTTTATTTCATCGGAAAGAGTTTCAAGTTGGACGCGTTGATTTTTAGCCTGATTTGATTGGTCAGTTATTTCTTTTTGCAGGTGAATGACATTGTTTTTTGCAGAGTGGACATCTGCTTCCGCCTGATCAATCTGTGATTTTTTTAGTTCAATAGAATGTTCGCTTTTACTTATTTTGTTCGCTAATTGATATACGTCTTCTCTTTTTGCATTTAGAAACCCGAGGGCTTCTTCAATTTCAAGGTTCAATTGAGTAATTTGGTTGTCCAAAAAAGAAGCTCGAGTGTTTTTTGATGTTTTATTTTCAGCTTGGGTCGAGAACTCTTCTTCTATTAATTTTAGGTCAACAGTATGTTGGCGAATTTTTTTGGCAAACAATTTCAGGGAGAGCTCTTTGATTTCTCCTTGGTGTTTTTTATAGCGTTCAGCCTTTGCTGCCTGACGTTTTAAGGATTCTGCCTGGCGACCCAACTCCTGCACGATATCAGTAATGCGTTCAAGGTTTTGTGTTGAAGCATCCAGTTTGCGAAGCGCCTCNTTTTTTCGATGTTTAAATTTTAAAATACCAGCCGCTTCTTCTATTAAGATGCGTCGATTTTCCGGCTTGGAGACNATNATATCTTGAATATGTCCCTGCTCGATTACAGATAAAACTTTTGGGCTGATACCTACATCCAGTAAAAAGTCAGTAATATCTTTCAGCCGGCATGGCACTTGGTTGATATAAAATTCACTTTCTCCGGAGCGGTGATAACAACGGGTGACCTTAACTTCATCTGCAACGTTGGGTACGTTCGCAATTCGTATTCCCTGCGGAACACGGCTAAGGGTTAATGAGATTTCGGCCCTGTTAACGGGTTTTCTGGTGGAGCTACCGTTAAAAATGAGGTCTTCAGACTTTGTTCCACGTAGCGACTTAGAACTTTGTTCTCCGATTACCCACCGGATGGCATCGGAAACATTACTTTTTCCACACCCGTTTGGGCCGACAATAGCGGTAAACCCGGAGGTGAAATCGATATGTGTTCCGTCGACAAATGACTTAAACCCATCTAACTCCAAACTTTTCAATAGCATGAGAGCCCGTATATTTAATGGTTTTGAAGGTTTTAAAATCCCTTTAATAAATAGAAGATTAGCCGATTAAAAGGGGCTTGTAAAGGGGAAATAGCACCATTCCTAGGGGTGTAAATTTTTTTAACCACTATATATTGTGGTTATTTAAAAAAGTTTTTTTAATTCCTTTAGAGCGTAAAAGCTTTGTTTTGGCCTAGAGTTTTACACGATTGATATACAATGAATTGAAATTAAATGCCACTTAACTTAATTTTGGAGGTCGATCCTAGATGAAGTTTTTTTCCTACAATAAGTGCGGGACCTGTCGCAAAGCCAAAAAAATTCTTGATGCATACAAACTTTCCTATGATGAAATAGATATCACGGAAACCCCGCCACCAAAATCCGTTTTAAAAAAGGCGATCAAGGCTAGGGGCATGAAAAAGTTGTTCAATACCAGTGGAGAGCAGTACAAAAAGCTCCGAATTAAAGACAAAATAGGTGCTATGACCGAATCTCAAGCAATAGAGCTACTTTCCAGTAATGGTAGATTAGTTAAGCGTCCGATTGCAGTTGATGGCAATCGAATAACTGTAGGCTTTGATGAAATTGAGTATAAAGAGGTTTGGTCATAGAGAATCGAGCTGTCTTTATCAAAGAATGAACTGTGAATGGTTTGCTGTGGACTTAATCTCTTTAAAAACTAAGATGGGAAAACATCATCCCGTTGTTCGAGGGTCAGTAGAATGGAGTCCACGGACAGCATCGGTCTTGGTGGTATTGTATGTTGCTAACGAAAATATTTTTGTTTTGATGACTCTCCGCTCTAAGCACTTAAAAATCCATCCTGGAGAAATGTCTTTTCCAGGAGGAAGGTACGAAGATGAGGATGGCGACTTATTGTCGACTGCACTTAGAGAGACTAGGGAGGAGATTGGATTGGAATTGGATGATGTTTTGATAAATGCCACCCTACCTGTTGTGACAACCCTTACAGGATACGAAGTAACTCCTTATGTTGCTATTTTGCAGACGCTCCCGAAGATTGGTGAATTGAGCGATGAGGTTGAGAGTATATTTGAGATACCGCTGATCGAGCTACTTTCCACTAAACAAAGAAACCTTTCTGGTAAGGCAAGAGAAAGTAAGTACGTTTATTGGTATGGTGCTAACTGTGTTTGGGGAGCATCGGCAAAAATTTTACGAGAAATAGAATGCGTTTGTTCCCGTTGAATGACTTTATTAATAGAGGCCTGATTGAATGCAAGATATTCGAGTTCTTTTTCTAGCCCCCAATTGGAGAGTTTCACTCCTCCGCTCGTTTAAAAAACCAACAGCTATAAAAATTTTTATAGTTGGAGCGGACAGTGATTCTAATTCTGCAGCATTACGCGTAGTGGATAAGAGCTACGTAATTCCTGAATTTTCAGAACCAAATTGCGTCGAAAAAATAAAAACTATTTGTGACAAGGAAAATATTAATGCTATTTTTCCTATGACCAACAAAGCCATTGAATTTCTGGACAAAAACCGTGCTGGGTTTAATGATGGGGACTTATTAATTTATTTGGCAGATCATACTACCATTGAAACTTGTAATGATAAGCGTAGATTGGCAGAATTTTTCACGCGGAATAATTTTGCTTCACCAGGTTTGATTGACCCTAAGAAGCCATTTCCTGGATTTTCTTTGATTGCCAAAGATTCTTGCGGGGAAGGGGGAAAGAATTATTTTAAAATAGAAGATCAGATCGAATTAGATTTTTATTCAAAAAAACTACCAANTCATATTTTCCAGCAATTTGTTCAAGGTAGAGAATTTAGCATTGACTGGTTTTCAGATAAAAAGGGTCTTCCAATTGTGATTGTTCCGAGAGAAAGGTTGGTTGTGCGAGCGGGCGAAGTAATGGTAAGTCGCATAGAACAGATTTCTGATATTATTGAATCCGCTAAAAGACTAGGCAGTCGACTTCAACTGCGAGGCCCTGCTAATTTTCAAGGATTTTTACAGGAGTCGGGAGAATTTTTGTTTACTGATATTAATCTTCGTTTTGGAAGTGGTGTCTTGCATACCATTCGTGCTGGGGCAAATATTCCTGAAATGATACTGCAAGAACTCGCAGGAAAACCGATTGAAACAAAATCTTACTCTATAATCGATGGNTCTACGATGACTCGTTTTCATGAGGCTATATTTGATTCTTGAAATCACATTTTCTCTAACTAGACAAACCTACTTAAAAACTCTAATATCTAAAAATGTGGCNTATAAAAAACAGACAAAATGTCGTTATAAGGTCCCTGCTTAGAGTGTTNTTTTTATCTTGAATCTCACGTGAATCTACCCATATCTGCAAAGAATAGGCTAATTTTCGCGCTGGATGTTCCGAACCGAAAAGAGGCCGAAAGCTATGTTCGTGCACTCGGCGATACAGTCGGTTGTTTTAAAGTCGGGCTTGAGTTATTTATTAAGGAAGGGCCTGATGTTCTTAAATTAGTGAAGGAAAATAGTTCCGCATCTATTTTTTTAGATCTTAAGTTACATGACATCCCAGCTACAGTGCGTTCTGCGCTGAGGTCGGCCGCCACGCATGGAGTTCGATTCATTACCGTTCATGGGTCGGATGGGGGATCAATTTTGCAAACCGCGAATGAAGTTAAGGACTTAGGGTTGGAAGTTTTAGCTGTTACCGTTCTTACCAATGTTTCAGAGTCAGAGCTTGGGGGTTTGGGTTATAAAGAAAATCTTAGCTTGAGACAATTGGTACTAGATCGAGCTAATGTAGCTAAAGAATCAGGATGCGCTGGAGTTATTTGTTCTGGTGAAGAAGTCGCTTTAATCAAGCGCACATGCAGTAATCACTTCAAGGTAGTGGTTCCTGGAATCCGCCCTTTATGGGCGGACGTCAAAAAGGATGATCAAAGCCGCATCGTTACACCCAAAGANGCAATCTCTAATGGCGCTGACNTTATAGTTGTAGGCCGACCTATTCGTGATGCTAAGGATCCTAATATAGCTGCATTGAAGATTGTTGAGGAAATTGAATCAGCTCTTAGTGCTTAGAGTAGTATTTTTGTTAAGAATTCAGAACTAACTCAAAATTAATTTTGTAAAAACATAGGCCTATGACATGTTGATGAATTTTATTCATTTTGTTTANATTCTTAGTTTGGTGGGTTGGGTTGGTAGTATTATTNTTTTTTCATTTTTTATTGCACCGGTAATTTTCAAGCTATTGGACCGTGAAAAGGCTGGGGAAGTGGTGGGTGTCATTTTCCCTAAGTATTATTTTTTGGGTTATGTGTGTGCCGTGATGACTTTGCTTTCCCTGCTGGTTAGCACTCAAGAACTCTTTGGTCCCAAGCAAATACTTCTGTTCATTATGATAGTCGGATGGTTTTATGCCGGTTTGGTTGTGAGTCCTAAGTCAAGGAATTTGAAAGCTCTTAGACAGTCGGCCAGTTCCGCAGAAGAAAAAGAATCATGTGAGGTAAAATTTAAAAAAGTTCATTCTTTGGCAGTTAAGTTAAATGGAACCGTATTGTTGGCAGGCTTAGGGCTCTTATGGTTTAGTGCTGCAGGATTGAACCTTTGACCTTATTGGAATAATAAGGTTTTTGTCCCTATGGTAGGTTTTAAGCGCTCCATTGATATTTCCTGCAGACGTCCCTTTTACACTAGAACACGTTTTTTATTTTTTGCTCTTCTTCTGATTTCTGTTTACAGCTATGGTTGGCATGTTACAGAGATTGAGTTAGGGGAATTGGTTCGAGATGCTCACTTGGTCAAGCCCCTGATTCGAGATCTTTTGCATCCCGCCCTCTTTACGTTTGAAACGGAAACAGAGTCAACGTACACCTTTTTTGTTTTGTCAGGCAGGCAGTTATCGCTTGGTAAAATCAAGAAAGATAATCAAGGTCCTGTTCTTACTTTATCAAATAATTCAGGCCAGATAGGAAATACTATAGGAGTCTCAGGAAAAGATTGTAGACCAAGCTTGACCAAAATAAATTAGAAGCCTAGTGATAAATTTAGTTTATTTTTTTTTAGGCGGGGCTAAAAAATTTAGCCTTTTTATGAACTGCTGGCCTGATTTTGGAATTTTTTTAACCTTTCCCCTTATCAGTATATCTTTGGCTTTAAAAAAACGGCCGTAATAAGCAAAGTTGGCTTCTTTGTCGGTGGTAAGCACGGTACCCTTTAAGGAGACACCAGCAAAAGCACCCTTGCTTCTTGAGTAAGAATATATTTCACCTCGCATTCCTATGTCAGTTGAAGCTTCTGCGTGGCGACCAACAGGTCCCGCGGAAACGGCTGCATCAGCCCCTAAAGTCAATTCGTCCTTAAGTAAACTTTCCAATCCTCTTTGTGTCATAACTAACAAAATAAGATCCACTGCTTCGGCACCGATTTGAAAACCGAAACTCAATCCAGTTTGGGTGAAGAATGCTGGAGGGCTAAACGTACCTGTNTTTTTAGTTCGCATTGAGGCGACACCGGTACCATATCGACCTCCAACAAAAAACCCTGCTTTGATCAGGGTTGGGAAAATAAGAATAGCTTTTGCTTGAGAAATAAGTTCACTTGGGATCTCTTGGTCGGGGGAGTTCATGAGTTCATCAATTACGGATAATGAATCTTTGAGAGTTTGATCATTATCTTCATTNGCTTGGGCACTTATAGAGCAAAAAGAGAGAAGTAATATAATTAAGGCGNTTTTTTTCATGACAGCTCCAAATATAAAATNTTTCTTATGTTTTTTTGCTCAATCTAAGAGTTACAGTTATAAAAACAATACAGACGTAAGAAGTGGGNANATACCTTCATATTAAGAATAGAAAATTTATTGCCAGCGGTCAACCCAACGAATTGGCTGCTAAGTCAAAAAACTACTTTACCCTCGGACTTTGTCCACATAACATGCTTGGTTATGATTGAGGAAGAAATACGGAAATATCTTGATAAAGGTAGTTTGTTGTCCGACGCCATAGATGACTTTGAGCATAGGCCTCAACAAATTGCTATGGCGGAAGCTGTGGGGAGAGCCTTTGATAGCGAACATCATTTGATTGTGGAGGCTGGAACTGGCACAGGGAAAAGTTTAGCTTACCTAATTCCAGCCCAGCGATTTTATGGGCGGTACAACATAACAAAAAGGTTGTGATCTCAACTTATAGTAAAGCTTTGCAGGAGCAACTTCTTTATCACGATATTCCACTCATTCATGAAAAATTAAAAATTCCATTTCGCTATGCGCTTTGTTTGGGTCATGAAAACTATCTTTCTTTGAGAAGGTTGAAACGTGCAAGCCAAGCGGGTCTTTTCTCTATGGTAGAGGAAGATGAGCAGATGGCAGCTATTTTTGATTGGGTAGGTGAAACTCAAAATGGTACGAAGGGAGATTTGCCATTTGAGCCACTTCCTTCAGTTTGGGAGGATGTGGGTAGGCAAAAAGATTTGTGCCTCGGCAAAAACTGCGAAACCTATAGTACTTGCTATTATTTTAAAGAGAGAAAACGGTGGTTTAGTGCACACTTGTTAATAGTTAATCATCATCTTTTCTTCGCTAACGTTGCTAGTAATGGGGCAGTGCTTCCAAGGTTTGATGCCGTTATTTTTGATGAGGCACAAAATATAGAAGAGTCGGCAACGTCATTCCTTGGGCTGAAAATATCTAACTCTTATTTATATTATTTTTTGGACCGACTTTACCATTCACGAACTCGAAAGGGTTTGCTTTCCCGTATTGAGCACGACTATGTACTCCATTTACGCAACCAGGTTGGGGTGGTTCGAAAAGCAGTTGAGACTTTTTTTGCTCGTATTGTTGAGGAATACGGGAAGAAAGATCTGNTTCTTCGCCTTTATAAGCCGATNGCAATTGATAATTTGATCTACTTTCCCATGAAAGAATTGCATGAAAGTTTGAAAAATTTTGAAGGTATGGTGCAATCTGAAGAAGATCGTGTAGAAATCACATCCGCAGCAAATCGTTGTATGGAGTTTAACAACGCTATTCCAGCTTTTCTTAATCAGCATCTTGATGAATATGTTTACTGGTTGGAAATTACTAACAAAAAAAGATTCAATCGAGTGGTTCTCCAAGGAGTTCCAGTTAATGCAGCGGAAGAATTACAAGAGCAAGTATTTTCAAAAATAGGTCGAGTTGTATTGACGTCAGCTACATTGACGACGCATAGAGGCTTTGAGTTTATTCGGGAGAGAATTGGGTTTAAACCGAAGGAACAAAGCATTTTAGACTCCCCGTTTGATTATCCTAACCAGGCAATTCTTTATATTTCAGGGGATTTGCCTGAACCTTCAGAGGAAATGGAAAAATATGTATCTGCAATGGCAAAACGATGTGGAGAGCTAGTAGAAATATCCCAAGGAAGAACCTTCATACTTTTTACTAGTTATGCCTTGATGGATCAGGTGTATGATCGGTTGCAACACTTGTCCAGTAAACTGTCTCTTCTTAGGCAAGGAGAAATTCCTATTGGTCAAATGATACGGCGCTTTAAGAAAACACCGGGTGTGATTTTTGGAACCAATTCTTTTTGGCAGGGAGTCGATATCCCAGGAGATGCCCTCAAGAGTGTCATAATTACAAAACTTCCATTTGATGTGCCAAGCGAGCCTCTTACAGANGCACGAATAGAAGATTTACGCAGACGGTCAATTGATCCGTTTTCACATTACCAGATACCACGCGCCATAATTCAAATGAGACAGGGGTTTGGTAGATTGATAAGAAAGCAGTCAGACACAGGGGCTGTATCTATCTTGGACTCAAGAATTGTTCGTCGAGGTTATGGAAAACAGTTTTTAGATTCATTACCTTCTTGCGAGGTGGTGGAAGACTTGGTTCATGTGAAAAATTTTTTCTCAAAATTGAAATAAAAATTTTGATAGAGGAGGAAAAAATAGAATTTGATTTAAGGAAGGATCAACTTGCATGCAAGAGGGGCTTGATTTTATAGTAGGCGAGGTATATTGCGAAAATATTCGAGCCAAAAGCAGTAATACATATAAAAATATCAACCCTGCCAATCAGTGACATAAAAAAAAGAAAATAAATAAAATCCCTGTTTGCCATGTTATCAGTTAACGTATTTTTATTTTTCAGATCAACTGTATNAGCAGAAACNTTTTCTTTTTTATCGATAATTGATGAGCTAAGAATGAGAAAGGAAACTAAACTTCCAAAAACAGCAAATAGGCCAAAAAACATAAAAATATTATTCTCGGTGGATTGGTACAACCCCATGCCAATCGCAAAAAATACTGAAAAATGAACTAGGTTATCGCAAAGAATATCCAACTTGCCCCCAATTTTTGATTCCGAAAATTTTAGTCGAGCCACTTCTCCGTCTGTGCAGTCAATCCAGGCAGAAAGCAAAAGGAGTCCAGCCCCAATTATGCTGTTTTCATGAGTACCTTGAAGAAAAAATACCGCTGAAATCAAGCCGATAAAAAGGCTCAAAATAGTGATCATGTTGGGACTGAGAGGGGTTTTTAAAAATAGCCTTGTAAGTTGACGGGAGAAAAATCGAGTGATGGTTTTATCCATAAAGCTATCATTGCTCAGTCCACAGCTTTGTAAAAGGTTTTTGTGTTGAATAAGAAAATCTTTTGGTTTGTTTATTTGGGACTCATTTTTCCCCGGTAAAAAGTTAATGAAGGATTCTTGGTCATCGGATGATGGAGACAGTAAGACCTTATTCCCCATGATTATTTGATTAAGGGTTTCGGTCATAATTGAGGGATTAATAGGATAGACCAATTCTTNATCAGGTTGATTTGTGAAGTTCATTCCAGATTCAANTTCTTGTTTTGTATGAAGTGCTCCGCCATTTAAGATCAAGGTCGGGTGATTTTTAGTAGCTCTAACGACCTCCGTAATATTAGTTTTAAAAGTCAACTTAACTGTTAATTTATTTTCCATGGAAAGTTTTTTGCGAAGAGCGGTATTCTCNGAATCGCTATAAATAATTAGCGTGTTGACCCCGGACCGCTGAAGACTGAAAATATTTCTCAATAAAAATGGAATGCCACAAATTTTTTTCCAATACCAGTCAACCATCGACCAGTTCGAAGAAGGGCNAGATAATGTAAGTACTACACAGATATTTTCTGAGGCCATTGAAACAGATCTATTAGAATCAACTTTATGTATTTTAGGATGGAGATTTCACTATAACGCGTAAGGCTATCAACAGAGAGTGGGAATGTAAATAAAAGTTTGAGGTGTGGATGGAGCCTATTGCTAAAAGACCGGCAAGTTGTAGTTTGAAAAAAATAAGCGTTTAAGGGACAAAAGGCCAACAAATTTATTTCGAAGAAAAACNGTGTGTTTTAAGTCTTAAGATCTACTCTGATGAAAGGAGTTTGAGGCGGGATCACTTTTTGGATAAGGTTTCTATTGTGCGTACAGTAAATATTATTTGGCGCTGTATACAAATGTTGCAAGTATAGAAAGCTTCTTTTTGGTGATTGTTATTGGAAATGGATAGTAGGGCGCGGCCCCCCTCACTGCCTTAATGGCATTAGCATCAAGGATGTTTGAGCCTGAACTATTAATCAATCGTATAGCAAGAAGGTTTCCGTCCTTCGAAATTTCAAATTTAAGCGTGAGTTCTCCAATAAGGGAGGCCTTTGTTCCTTGGGTTGGGTAAATCCAGACACGCTGAATTTGTTGTTTTATGCGACTGAAATATGAAACATACTTTGCTTCTTTAGTGTCGAGAGAAATGGGTTCGTCATTACCTAGATCTTCTTTTTCTTTAACTTGTGGGTTTTCTGGGGCGTGTTTTTCTTGGTTCAACACATCATCAAGCATAGCAAGAGNTCCTTTTGAATTCATAAACTTGGAAGAGGCAGGAGGTATTTTTTGTTGNTTCCCCCCTTTTTTCTTTTTTGTGAGTTGGGGTTTCGATTGGTGAGTGACGCTCGGGNTTTTTGAGGTAGTTATTTTTATTTGGCGGTGNTTTTTTTGTTTAGGNTATTGTTTTNTTGCAAATGTCTTATGGCTTGTTCTTGCTGGCAACCCCGGTGAGTTTGTTTTTTTTCCCTCACTTATTTTTGGTTTTAGATAATCAGCGGGTGTTTGTTTTTGTTTAAGGGGTACAGATGTTTGGGTATTGACATATTTAACTTTAATTGGTGGTGGCGGTAGAGGTTTTTTAGTATTTAAAGGAGTAATTAAACCAAAGAAAAGAACAGAAAAATGAAGTAAAAAGGCAATGAGTATAAACCTGCCTAGCTTACTATAGTGGAGTTTGCTTCCATGGGAAAAAAATTCTGTTTGAAAAAATTTAGCCAGCAGATTTAATTTTCGTGCTTCAGTGGTTGCCATAAAGCTATTCAAACAATTTAACTAACGCGCCCTAGTTTGACGCCGTTGCATTTATTGGAATACCAAGAAAAAGTATGTTTTGCTTTTTGACCAGATCCATTTTTTTCATGGTTAGTCTTATGTGGAACGTATTGGCTTCCATTCGGGAAAGGGACACGGTTCATTTTGAGGGATTGGTAAAATGAATTGATGTAGGCTGGGAAATTACTGTACATATCTATTTTGGTTTTCAGGCTAGGCATTTGTTCTTCACGAAAGCGGAGCAACTCTTCACCAAAAGGATGGATATGTGCTAGGCCTTCCTCCCCATGTTTAAGATTGGCATAATGCGTAAGGGATTCAAAGTCTTCCCAATCTTCCAGCGCGTCTACATCGGAAACGAATGCTGGGTCGCTATGNAATTTTGTTGTAAATTCAGTATCCAATAAAACTGAAACCGCGCGGTCAAAATTATCTCTTTGCATTCCAAACAAGTATTTATCTTTCTTGCGAAATTGCTTTAAATCAGACCTGAAGTGTAGTGCGTGGTGTGCCATGATGGGAAGTAGCTTTAATACCCGTGATGGCATAGAAAGTGCTTTTCGGATACCGGCCTTAATTATGTTTCCATCTTTTCTTGTTGAGTGCAGATGGTCAATGATATCTGAGTCTACTGCAGACAGGTTGATTGGATAAATATTGGGTTCTTTGACTTCATGTAGTTCGTTTGTTTCTTTACAAAGAGTGCGGTAGTGATAGTTACGTCGAACAAATTCGCTGTCTGGGTTATGCTGGTGATTTGGGAACATCATTTGTCTGGAGTTAAGCCAAAGAATCAAATTGTAATTTTGAATGTCGCTATCGTGCAGGATTTCTTCAATATCGAACATGAATGGTAGGTCGCCAGGTTGGAATAAAATTAATTCATTTGGTTCAATATTCAACCGGTGCTTTCCTAACTGCATAGTATTAAAGAGGTTTAACTTATTTGAGTCTTCTCTGACAAACGATATTTTTTTCCCCCGGGNCCCTACTGTTTCTAAAAAAGAGGTGGCGACTTGTTCCACTTCTTCTGAGCCTACGATGACGATTTCTTTGAGGCTGGAAATTAATAGGTTCCCAAGTGCGTAACACATGACGGGAATACCGTTAATAAGGAAGAGAAACTTTAGATTATCTATTTTATCATCAACTGCTCGTAGAATGAGGTGACTGATTCCATTGCTATTGGATGCGATTTCACGTGCGGCTTTTGCCATAGCAGCGGCGTTTGCTTTTTTTCGNGAAATGTATCGATCGTGGCTGAAGCTCAAAATGCATTTTTCGATACTGATTGAAGGTCTAATGTGGCTCATAAAAAAGGTCAAAAAAAAATTGGTAATTATTTTGAGTCGGTCTTGCTTTATTTAAAGCGGTTGTTTGGTCAAAGCAAACTAGCCTATAGTGTTCCAAAACATATTAATTAATATTTTCAAAAGAGAAATTGTACCAGAAAATCTTCTGTGGGAGAAACAGTCAAAGTAGACTCTTTTATGTTCACAAAAGAGGAGGAAGTAATAGTTTAATGTAGTCAAATTAACTTGACGTATATTTTTTTTTTGATTTAAAATCAGGTCTCAATATCAACTTGAATAGGGATTTTTCTTATGGGTGATCAACCCCATATTATCGAACTGATTGACCAGCTTCTGAGTGAAACGGCAGAGAGCCCTACACTCCAAGGGAAGATCTTTGATTTGCGTGATGCGTTATTTCAGGCTCAACAGGTATCACAGCGATATATTTTGGAAATTAAAAATTTAGAGGAAACTGTTGCTAAACTCAAATCCCCTGCCCATCGTATTGGAACTGTGTTGGGGATTGGAGGGGGAGGTCTCTATCGTTTAGTGGTTGGAGGTACAGAGTACCAGGCTGCTGTTTCTCCAGAAATTTTTGAAAAAGAAAATCTTCAGCCTGGTGATCAAGTTGCGCTCAACGAAGGGTTTGTTGTTATAGCTAAATTGCCTAAGCCTGAGCAAGGACCTATTGCTCGCATTACGACCAGATTAGCCGATGGACAGTGGTTGGTGACGGGCCAAACTTCCAATAGCGAAACCCTGGTTTTGAATCACTCTGACTTAGAAGTAGAGTCATTGAAGGAGGGTGATGAAGTCATTCTGGACCCAAACCAGAGGNTTATTTTGGCACGACTGNCTAAGAGAAAGTCTGGAGTTGTTGTAGAAGATGATTTGGTGCAAATCGATTGGTCAAAGGTAGGAGGACAAGTTCACGTTATCGAAGAAGTACGTAAAGTCATCGAGTATCCAATTTTGCACAAGGGTATTCTTGAAACTATGGATTATCAATTACCGAAAGGTTTTTTGTTTTATGGTCCCCCTGGTTGTGGCAAAACCCTAATTGGCAGAGCCATCCTCTCAGATATCATTCGTCAGCTTAAGGAAAAAGAATCAAATCTAGATCTAGAAGGTCGATTTATCCATGTCAAAGGCCCTGAAATTCTCAACATGTGGCTTGGAGAATCGGAGCGCAAAGTAAGGGAAATTTTTAAAAAGGCACGTGAATATAAGGAAAAGGGTCAAGTACCATTTATCTTTATTGATGAGGCGGAGTCGATCCTTGGGACAAGGCAGGCCATGCGAGGGAATAATATTAGTAATACTCTGGTGCCTATGTTTTGTGCTGAGATGGATGGGATTCAATCGCTTCGAGAAACGGTTGTTATTCTTGCCACTAACCGACCTGACCTGATAGATCCTGCCATCCTGAGGCCCGGTCGAATCGATCGAAAGATAAAGGTGGGTCGCCCCAATCGCGGAGATTGCAATGCGATACTCAAAGTTTATCTCAAACCCAGTTTGCCTCGAGAGCACGAAAACCTTGATCAAATGACTCAGCCATTTCTAGACGCCTTATTTAAAAAAAGTTCTCAGCAAGAGGTTATTATATTAACTCTACGCACTGGTAAACTCAAAAAGCTTTACTGGAAGGACTTTATTTCAGGTGCGATTATCGAGGGTATAGTCAAAAGAACTAAGGAAAAAGCAATTGAAAGAGCTATAGACGGGAAAGAGTTGAAAATTCTGTCCAAGGATTTAACAGAGTGCCTTGCAACTGAATTTAAGGATGGCAACTTGCTCCCCGCGGAGTCAAACTTAGAGGACTGGCTTCAATTGCTCGACTTAGATTCGCGTGATGTGGTAAGAGTGCGTCGACCTAACGAGTCTGACCAAGCTGCCAATGAAACTCTTAACCGATCGATCATATGAGTTCAACAGTTCCTTTGTTGGGTCTGGAAACGGAATATGGAATCGTACGCGATGAAGTGGAAAGTTACGATGTCGTAGAGGAGTCAATGGCTCTAGTGCGTCGCTGTGAGATGAAAAGTGAATTTGGCAACTGGGCATATTCTCGAGAACGTTCTCATCGGGATATGCGAGGTTTTAATGTGCCTTCTCTGGCGCAGGATGAGGAAGAAGATGCTTTTTGCGTTGAGGATAGTAAACGGCCCTACAGCTATTGGGAGATGAAGAGTGACCGAGTTCTTGAAAACGGGGCAAGGTTCTATAATGACCACACGCATCCAGAATACAGTACCCCAGAATGTAGCAGTATCTTTCAATTAGTGGCGCACGACTTGGCTGGGGAACGCATCGTTTTTGAATGTGCCCGCCTAAGAAACCAAGACGACAGTGTGGGCAGTGTTTGCGTATTTAAGAATAATACTGACTATATTGGTCATAGCTATGGTACGCATGATAATTATCTCATATCGCGTAGACTTCCCTTTGATCACTGGGTAGAGCGTTTGGTTCCTTTTCTTGTGACACGCCAGCTTTATGCTGGTGCGGGTAAGGTTGGTGCTGAATTGGCTCATAACCAACCATTTGCCGGCCTCCAACTTGCCCAACGATCAGACTTTATTGAAACGGTACTGAGTATCGAGACGATGACCCAGAGACCCATTATAAATACTCGGGATGAACCACATGCNACACAAGACAAATACCGCCGACTTCATCTTATTCTAGGTGATGCAAATATGTCACCTTATGCAACAGCTTTGAANATTGGAACTACTCGTTTGATCTTGACGCTGATNGGTGAGGGTAAGCTAAAACAACCAGATGCCCTAGAGGATCCGGTTGCTGATGTTAAAACAGTTTCTCGTGACCAAACGGGGACTGTTGCCTTAAAACGAGAGAAGGGTGGAACTATAACACCACTCGAAATACAAGAATCTTATATAACAGCAGCAGAAAAACACCTGTCAGGGCAATGCAAAGAGTGGGATTGGATTATACAGGAATGGGCACGTACTTTAGATGAGCTAAAATATCATCCCGAAAAGTTAGCCGATCGTATTGACTGGGCAATTAAAAAAGATATTTTTACCCGTTTTATTGAGTCAGAAGGAGTGGGTTGGGATGATCCTTGGATAAAAAGCTTGGATTTGGAGTATCATAATATTGACCCAGAAAGAGGCTTGTACCGAGGACTGGAGCAAGCGGGTGATGTGTACTCTATGTTTTCTGAAGAGGATATTCTGCGGGCCATAAAACAGCCGCCAGAAGACACAAGGGCCTTAGTGCGTGGTTTGGCAGTTACAAACGGTGGAGGCAAAATAAAAAATATTCACTGGACGGGCATCGAGTTTACGAATGGTGATTTTATAGACCTGTCTCAAATCATCAACTCGGCTGATATAGAACATTTGATCAATTCCCAAAAGGAGCATTTCCCATGGTTATGAACGATCCACTAAGAAGAGAAGAGAAAAAGGATCAAACCCCCGACCGAAAGGAATCAGGACCATCTAGTCCGGATGTTGAGCGGCCAGGTCGTGATGATATTCTCAAGCGCATGAAGCGGGTTGACCCTAAACAATCAGAAAACTACAAACAACGAACTGGCCAATGATAGAAAATTTGGGGGAAATCCATAGTTCTGGTGATTTTATCGAGCTTCTTAAAAAGACGGGTCAATATCCACCGCAGGTGCTTTCGGGTATTCCTGAGAATAAGGCTTTGAAAATTCCTCAAGGAACCACGGTCTTAGCGTTTCATTATAAGGATGGAGTTATTGTAGCGGGCGATCGCAGGGCCACTGCTGGAAATGCAATCATGTATGATCGTTGCGATAAAGTGATTCCCATAGATGATTACTCGTTGATGGCGATCGCGGGTGTTCCAGCTACAGCATTCGAGATGGCACGCATTTTATCACACAACTTTGAATATTATAGGCGTTCGCAATTACGTGTTATGAGTATGGAAGGAAAGGTCAGAGCTTTGTCAAAATTACTCAAGGACAATACTGCCATGGCATTGCAGGGCGTAGGTGGAGTGAGNCCTCTTTTTGCTATTTACGATAAAGAACATAGAAAGGCTTTTCTTTATTTTTACGATATGCTGGGAGCTGAGTTTCAGATACAGACTCATGTTGCGACAGGGTCGGGATCTCCAATGATCAAGGGTATTTTAGAACACGAAAATCTGTGGGGTGTTAGTCCATTAGGAGAAAGATCAGAGGAAGAAGCGGCCTCTTTATCAGTACGTCTGCTTCAGACAGCTGCTCAATTTGATTCAGCGACAGGACAAGCTCGGCCCGAGGATAAACTTTACCCGATCATTGCAAAAATTACTAAAGACGGATATCAGTTTATTTCTGATGAAGAGATGAAGACTATTTTTAAATCTTCCATGAGTAGGAGTTGAAAATGTTTGAAGAGCCTTTTCGTTGGATGGAAGCTATTTCTACTCGCCATAGCTATGTTCGTGAGAAGTTGTTCAAAGGACAGCCAGTTTTAGGGGTTCCTTATAACGAGGGGGCGGTTATTTTGGGATTTTCCCAGCAACCTCAGAAAATTTTTGAAATTTACGATCGTATTGCTTTAGGTGGCTTAGGTCATCCTGCAGATGTTGAACGTTTGCGTATGACACTTCTAGATATGGCACATGCTGAAGGGTTCAACCGGTCACCAGAGGATGTAACCATTGGGAGGCTTCTGCAATTTGGACTTGCACCGGCGCTCAAACAAAACTTCGAAGAAATTCAACGGGCTCCTTATCTGATTCAAATGCTACTTGCTGAAATTAACCATAAAGGTAGTCCAGAATTTTATCGAGTCAACTATGACGGGTACTGGGAAAAATTTAAACAAGGAACCGTAATTGCGGGCGACAGTAAAGTGAGTGAGCGGATACAAAAATTAATAGAAAACGCAGATTTCATGTCATTAGATTTAAACAAAGCAATTCAATCAGCGTTGCGTATATGGGAGGAAGGCCGCAAGAAACCTAAACAAGAAGAAGGTTTACATTTGTCATCTGAGGACAATGATCAGGCGGAGGAAGAAGCGGAAGACATTCCAACTGATTTAAAAGAAGCATTTGAACGTTGGAGCCTTGAAGCGGCAGTCCTCAACAATAATAAGGCGCGTAAGTGCCTTTATCGCACATTGAGTGAAAGTGAAATTTCTTCTTTAAAGTTAAAGGTGATTCAATAGTTGTGAGAAACCGAATCTATGGTATCGAAACTGAATATGGCCTACTGATCAAAGATACTGAATTTAAGCTAGATCCGGTGCAAGCAGCAATTAGAATCAAAGACCACATCTTTAAATCATCAAGACTTGGAGTTCTCGATCAGCACTACCGAGCCAACGATGAACCACCTGAAAACGGTGGGTTTTTACTAAATGCCGGGCGCATATACCTAGATATGGGTCACTTAGAATACGCTTCGCCAGAATGTTTTACTCTGACCGATCTTGTTACCTATGATCGCGCGGGAGATACATTGATTCAAGATGCAGTGGAAGAGCTCGGTTGGAAAGACTCAATAGGCATTATTAAAAACAATGTCGACCTTGAAACCAACGCGACGTTTGGTTGTCATGAAAATTATTTGGTTGGTCGAGGATTTCCCTTTGATGAGCGCGAAAACCTGAAATTGCTGTCAGCATTTTTAGTGACCCGACAAATTTATTGCGGTGCAGGGAGAATTGGCGCGTGTAACCCACATCCTTTTCGCGATTGGGAAGGCAACTTTGTCGAGGAAGCAGAAGCTAATGTTGATTTTCAGATTTCTCAAAGGGCAGATCATATTCCAAATGAGTTCTATCGATGGGTTCAGTATAACCGCTCTATAGTCAACACTCGCGATGAACCGCTGGCAGACCCCAGTAAGTACCGAAGGATCCATTTATTAGTTGGTGACTCAAATATGAGCGAGTTTGCTACCGCTATGAAAATGGGGACCACCACCCTTATCCTTGAGCTCATGGAGCAGGATATTGCCAATCCTGACTGGATACTTGCCGAGTCAGTGGAGGCCATGCGTGCGATATCACGAGATCAAGAGTTTAAATGGGAATTAGTTTTAAGAAATGGACGCCACACAACGGCACTCGAGTTACAAATAGACATGATGCAAACTGCGAGGAAGTACCTTGCTGGAAAGAATCGTGAGACGGATTGGATTATACATGAGTGGGACTCGGTGTTGAATGATTTATCTAAAGGACCTGAAGCGTTAATAGGTCGTGTTGATTGGGCAACAAAATATTGGATGCTCTCCGAATTTAGTAAAGAAGAAAACATAGATTGGCATGATCCGTGGCTAAAGAGTCTTGACTTGGAATATCATAATCTTAATAAGAACAGTGGCCTTTACTGGAGTCTGGAAGGCACAGGAGAAGCCGTAAGAAAAACAAACGATGATGCTATAGAATACGCAAAGACTATTCCTCCAAGAGGTACACGTGCTGATGGGAGGGGAGAGTTGGTCAAGACTCTTGTAAACGTGAATAGTGAGTCTTTATATCTTATAGATTGGATTGGGTTTCGGTTTGGCAGGAATGAAGCACCCTTTTTAATGCTTGACCCTTTTATTTCCTACAAAGAGGAAATACGAAACTACCTTCAAAATATGGAGAAACACGGGGGTCAAGAATCAACTCCCTATACGGGAACTCAATAGTAGTCAAAAAGAACAATTGGTAGATACTTGTCGTAAAAGTAAAAAATTCTCAGACCTTGGGTACGGTATTAAGCATAACTTTTAATAGGTGATGTGTTTTTGCGCAATTGTAGATGTAGGAACATGCCTTATTTGGATTTTTGTCCGATATATAAAAAATCAATCTGGGTAGATGCTATGTTGTGCTGACTAAATGGTGGTTCGTTTTTTTATTGATACTGGGGTTGGGTTTTTATGAGTGATTGTTTGTTTTGTAAGATTAACGAGGGGAGTATCCCCGCTGAAAAGCTCTACGACGATAATGAAGTGTTTGCTATCAAAGATATTAATCCGCAGGCTCCGGTTCATTTTCTGATTATTCCTAAAAAACATTTTTCCACTATTTTGGAAGTCAAAGAAGCTGACCATGAAATGATAGGATCTATTTACTCTGTGGCAAACCAGCTCGCAAAAAAAAGTGGGCTGGATCAAACAGGATTCCGGGTCGTCCTTAATTGCGGGGCTGAAGCTGGGCAGTCAGTTTTTCACATTCACTATCACTTGCTGGGTGGACGAGTTTTAAAGTGGCCGCCAGGTTAATCCAAATGATTACCTCTCAACAACTTTACGACAAGCTTAAAGATATTCAAGTGGGGAATCCGCTTTGTCGATTTACCGAGCAGCGCTGTGAGAATCTCTTGCCGATAATTCAACGCATCGAGGCACTTAAGCAGGAGAAAAATGCCATCATTTTGGCGCACAATTATGTTGCACCCCAAATCCTGTACAGTGTAGCGGATCATATGGGTGATTCGTACGGTTTAGCTAAAAAGGCACGTGAATCAAATGCTGAAGTGATTGTATTTGCGTCGGTTCGTTTCATGGCGGAGACAGCTAAAATTCTAAACCCGGACAAGGTAGTGCTAGACCCGAATCCTGATGGAGGTTGTTCTTTAGCAGATGGAATCACTGCTGAAGATGTTGAAAATTTGCGTGTAAAATTTCCCCACCACACATTTGTTTGTTATATAAATACTACAGCTGAAGTAAAAGCACTATGTGATACATGCGTTACCTCATCCAATGTATATAAGGTAATAGAGCGGATTGAAAATGACCAGATTTATTTTTTACCAGATCGGTTGATGGGCGAAAATATAAAAACATATTTAAAGAAAAATGGAGTGCGAAAAGACATAGAGTTGTATGACGGAACCTGCTATGTGCACGAAGAGTACCAACCAGAAAGCGTTAGCCAAGTGAGGAGAAATTTCTTTGGCGTAGAAATTTTGGTGCATCCAGAATGTAGACCTGATGTGGTAGATAAGGCTGACTACGTAGGATCAACTAGTGGCATGTTAAATTATGTGCGTGAATCTGACCAAAAAACTTTTTTTCTGCTAACAGAATGCGGGTTGACGGGAATTTTGGAATCCGAATTTCCAGATAAGAAATTTGTCGGCACCTGCACTACTTGCCGGTACATGAAGGCTAATTCTTTAGAAAGTATTCTTAATGCACTTGAAAAACCAACTTCATCTAATGTCATTGAACTTGACTCTAACGTTCAAAAAAATGCACTAAGTTGCGTAGAAAAAATGTTTTCATACGCGGAAGGTTGACCGTAAGCTGGTTGCGCTCCGAATTTTGGATGGCTATTTAGGACCCGTCATTTCTTCAGGACGAACCTTGTCATCAAACTCCTCAGCAGTAAGTAACTTGAGAGCAACAGCCGCTTCTTTCAGAGTAGTGTTTTCTTGGTATGCTTTTTTAGCCACTTTAGCAGCATTATCATATCCAATATGAGGATTGAGTGCCGTTACGAGCATGAGAGAGTTTTTTAAGTGTGTTTCAATCTGGGATTTGTTAGGTTTGATTCCTGAAATGCAATGTTCGTTAAAAGAGCGACATGAGTCGCCGAGAAGTTGAATAGATTGGAGTAAATTATAAATCATAACTGGTTTAAATACATTAAGTTCAAAATTACCAGAAGAACCGCCAACAGCGATTGCAGTGTCATTGCCAATTACCTGAGCAGCAACCATCGTCATTGCTTCAGATTGCGTGGGGTTAACCTTGCCTGGCATAATTGAACTTCCTGGTTCGTTCGCTGGTAGAGTTAACTCACCTATGCTGCATCGAGGCCCCGATCCTAGCCACCTTATATCATTAGCGATTTTCATGAGAGAGCAGGCAAGCGTTTTCATCACTCCACTAGCCTCTACCACAGCATCATGCGCTGCAAGCGATTCAAACTTATTGGGTGCTGTTATGAAATCTCGTTTTGTGAGCGAGCTGATTTTTTCTGCCACGTTTACCGCAAAATCACGGTGCGAATTGAGCCCCGTTCCTACCGCTGTACCGCCGAGTGCTATTTGACTGAGTCTAGGAAGGCAACTCTTTACCCTTTCGATTCCATTAATTAATTGCTGCACATATCCACTGAATTCTTGCTCAAGAGTAAGAGGCGTTGCGTCCATTAAATGAGTTCGCCCAATTTTAATAATGCCTTGAAATTCGGAACATTTTTTTTTAAAAGAGTCATGCAGTCGCGTAAGTTCTGGTAGTAGGTGATCGTAAATTCTTTCGACTGCGGCAATGTGCATGGCGGTGGGGAACGTATCATTGGAAGATTGTCCCATGTTGACATGATCATTTGGGTGGATGGGATCTTTTGATCCCAATTGCCCTCCTGCAATTTCGATAGCTCGATTAGCGATGACTTCGTTAGTATTCATGTTAGATTGGGTCCCGCTTCCTGTTTGCCACACGCGGAGAGGAAAATGATCATCCAGAGTTCCAGCGATCACTTCATCAGCGGATTGGATGATAAGGTCTTTTTTATCTTTTTGTAAAAGGCCTAATTCTGCATTAACAAGTGCTGAAGCTTTTTTTAGAATGCCCATGCCTCGTATAATTTCTCGAGGCATGGTTTCTTTTCCTATGTCAAAGTGGATGAGCGACCTAGCGGTTTGGGCTCCGTAATAGCGGTCCGAAGGAACTTCAATTTCACCCATGCTGTCAGTTTCGATCCGCATCATCAAGGAACCCTCCTAAAAATGTAAACTAGTTTGTGTTTTCTATGAAATATTTCGCACTGGAATGATTAAATGGATTTTATCATAAAGTCCTGAGCGGTGTGGCTTTTAGAAAAAATAACCTTAACTTATTGATAAAGGTCGTACTGCAAAAGCAGTTATTAAGGGGCAACCTTTAAATCGTTAGGTCAATTTATGTGGAAAAATTAGGCATATTTTTAGAAACGTAGGTTTTAAATTTTTTTAAAATACGCTGCTCTGTTTGACGAATGGCTTCGCGAGTTATGTTCTGGTCATCAGCGATTTCTTGAAGGGAGCGCGGCGTTTCGCTAAGAATGCGTTCCGATAAAATTTTCTGTTCGACAGGTTTGAGTTCTTTTCTAAAGCCATCAATTTCCTGTTTAAGGGATTGGAGGAATTGATTTCGTTCAGCATTTTCTTCTGGTGATACGGTGGTATTGTCAGAGAGAAACATTGCAGGTGTGGATTCATCACCCTCGCGCATAGGGGTATCAACCGAAACGTCTGCAGCTCCTAAGCTAGTTTGGACATCGATTACATCAGATTCATCAACACCAAAGTGCTCAGCCAAAAGTTTTGGTGTGGGTGTGAAGCCTTGGTCTTCAAGTTTTTCCTTTTCTTTGCGTAAATTATAGAGTAATTTTCGCCTTGCGTTAGTTGTCCCAACACGCACAAGCCGCCAATTATCAAGCATATACTTAAGAATATAAGATCTAATCCACCAGGTAGCGTAAGAGGATAACCGCACACCGCGAAAAGGGTCAAAATTCTTCACTGCTTTTAAAAGCCCAACATTACCTTCCTGGATAAGGTCCATCATATTTTGCCACTGTCTACGGAAGGTCATTGCAATACGCACTACGAGCATAAGGTGTGAGGTAGTGAGCCTATAAGCGGCATCAGAATCACTTGTTTTCTGCAGTTGAATTGCCAACGCATGCTCTTCTTTTTCAGTTAAATTTTCATACTGCCTAATTTCATTAAGATATGCCGTCAGAATGTCAATTCGGGCAATACTGGCATCTTGAGTTACCGCTGGTAGTAAGGATGAGGGTTCTTGATCGAGTTCCTTTGGCTCAAGCGGTTTTATCTCATCGGGGTCAACTATTTCTACTTCTATTTTAGAAGTATCATTCTCTGTCGAATCGTCATTCATAATTAAAATAAAAAGCTTGTGGTTTTTTGAAATTCTGGCCTTATATAGCTCTTGAATTATATATTGTTCAAATTTAGAATAAACTAATGGCTAGACTAATCATTATACTGGCTCTTGTAGCTGGATTCATAATGTTATACCGATCGTTGTTCGGTGGGGCGAGCCCTCGCCGGGACGATCCAACAGAGACTGCTGACATGGCACAGGATCCTAACTGTGGGACATATGTGCCCAAAAGACAGTCTGTTACCAAGTCGATTCAGGGCAAGGAGCATTTTTTTTGTAGTAAAAAATGTGCTGACGAATATTCCTCTAAAAAAAAATAAACACTACAAACATTATAGACAGAATATCATTTGGATACTCNGATTAATGTTCTGTTAGTTTATTTGCTTTAGATCTAGTAGTCAATTGTAGGGCTTTATTAAAAAAACACTTTTCCATCTTTTATTTTTAATTTTTTTAAGGAGTTGGCNTGGTTAAAATGATGATATTTTGTATGGTTTTGGGGGTGTCTTCGTTTATTCTTGAACCGGTAGCCACTCAAGCTGAAACCGAATGTCAGCCGGTGGAAAAGAAAAAAATAAAAGTAGAAGGATACATTTCAAAGAAATTTCGGAGAGAGCGAAAAAAGATAGCTAAGGAATTTGCCGCAATGGGAGACACGCGAACGGCGCTTAGAGCTTTCCCCATGGGGAAAGCTTCAGATGTTGTTGCGGTAGGTCGTTGTGTGCCAGCGTACATTGCTCGGCATGTTTTAACAACAGCAATAAAGTATACTGGTGGGGTAGGGAGCCTAGTGTTTCAAGGTTTCCTTCATAGTCATTGGATAGGAATAGGTACTACGATGTTTGATGAGCCTTCTCAGCGGAAGGTAACAGATGAGCAGGTGAGTCAATTACTTAACCCAAGTCTTGATGATAAAAATTTTCACGTGCTTTATCAAAAGTTTTCAAAACAAAATAAGCTAGTTCCTTTCTTTGGGCTTGATGTTCCTAATGTAAAAATCCCTGGGGCCAGCACCGTTCTGAGTCCTTGATTTAAAGAAATAGTGTTATACAAAAAAGCTTTTCTGGATTATGAGTAGCCGTTGGTTCTTAACGATTTTTGTGTGGGTATTTGGGGTTGTATTTTCATGGGTTTCATTAAGTGAGGCAATAACTTCCAAGTGTTCTTCTGTTGAGGATAAGCCTGTTAAGGTTGAGGCTTGGATGTCCAAGCAGTATGAAAAAAGCTTACGGCAAATACGCAGTGAATTTTCTGCAATGGGAAATACGCGAGTAACTTTATGGGTGTACCCAACAAAAAACCCATCAAAGATCGTGGCTATCGGTAGTTGTGTTCCCGCTTATATTGGCCGCCACATGCTTCGAAAGGCTATAGAATATTCAGGCGGAGTTAGCTCATTAGTGCACCAGGGTTTTTTTTCTTCCAACTGGATAGGAATAGGTACGTCGCTATTTGCAGAGAGCTCTTTTCGGCCAGTCACTAAAGACCAACTCACGAAACTCATGGATACTTCACTAGATACCAAAAAGTTTCAAGCAACTTACCGTCAACTCACGATGCAGCAAAAAAAGATAAAGGCATTTGGTCTTTTGCTGGATAATCCGAAACTCTTAGAGAATCCCTAGTCACGTCGTATGAGGCGGACAGAGTGAGAAAGAGTTTTGTCATCTTTTTCGTACCAATAAGGGAACCCATTGATATAAAAAATAATTTGAGCTTCGCGACCTCTCGTTTCAGAGGTCCATGTAGTGTTTCCTGCTCCAGGTGGAAAAATAGAATCTAGGTGGATGTCGCCACCTTTAAAATCTTTGTTAAGTTTATTTTTGTCAAAGAGTGATAGGGCTTCCTGCGCTGAGGGTATTCGCCAATCGCTGTGCCCTCCAAATGATTTCCCATTTATGTCTTCGGTATATGTTTCTGTTTCATCCCAAGAAACATCTTTTTTAAGGTGTATTCTAGAGTCGCTTGCCATCCATGTAAGGCTAGTTTGAGAGTCATATATAGTCTCGTCCGCATTTTTTAAAAATCTCGACTTTTCATTTTTCATGGTTATAGAGGGCCTTTATTTTTCGGTGAATTTTTTGTCTTTCAGGTTAGCGAATTTATTGCAGTCTGTAAAGATCAGGTCGTCGATCTGTGAACAAATCATCGCTAGAATTAATATATTTGTTGCGTGATTTCTCAATGTCAATATCAACGACTTTGGTTTCTTCTCGTTTTGCAGAAGCTCGACAAAGAACATCACCATCAGGGTCAACTACTTGGCTTTGCCCGATAAAATTAAGTGAATTGTTTGGGGTGCGTTTCTCGGTGCCGACCCTGTTGGCAGTAACTATAAAAATGCGGTTTTCCAAACAACGAGTAATTATCGCTTGGGGGCAGTGTGGAAGAACGAGATTAGAAGGGTGGGCAATCAAGTCTGCACCGCTCAAAGCAAGGGTGCGGGCGGCTTCTGGAAAGCGCCAGTCAAAGCAGATCATAACACCAACGCGAGCCGAACCAATATTAAAAACTTTTAAAGGTAAGTCCCCTTTTTCGAAGCAGTTTTTTTCAGTATCAAAAAGGTGTATTTTTCTGTACTTGCCTAGATAGCCATTTGGCCCAATTATCACTGCTGAATTATAAGATCG